>ENA-UOYL01000145-UOYL01000145.1-marine-metagenome-genome-assembly--contig:-NODE-145-length-27872-cov-3.612484_pt1 | contig 27872 bp, 26 predicted proteins | sample MGYA00238173_ERZ767189 | MGnify/ENA primary metagenome ERZ767189 (study PRJEB28943, sample SAMN06267163) | marine metagenome | isolation source: Columbia River Estuary | place: USA:Columbia River Estuary... | reverse complement strand
GTTTTCAAAAAATGAGCGAAGATAAGTCGAATCTTTTATAACTTCTTCCACTGATTTTTTCTTTCCATTATCGTAGTAATATTCCCAAATACCATCTGGACTTCCAAGATCATAATTTCCTAAAATAATAAGTATTCCATTTTCATTCCACTCCTTAAAAGCACTATCTGGAACATTGAAGGTAAAATAAGTTTGCTGCTTTATTTTTTTGTTGGGATAATAAATAGTTTGCAAGCCATGAATTCTATTCCGGTAATAGTTTCGTTCTTCTTCTAAAATTCCATCGAAAGAATAAAAGAGCCATTTCCCGTGTTTTTCAGTAGTATTTCCACGCCGCTCATTTGTATAATAAGAGCCAGTTGCTTGTATTTTTTTATTTCCTTTATCCCAAAATAATTTTACTTTTTGTGTTAAATTTTCTTTCTCTACTTTCTGAGAAAAGCCTAAACTTAAGTTTATTGCAAATAAAAAAATACAGATTGTTTTATACATGAGTGAATTGAAAATTAAGTTTTTACCTAGTAAGTATAATTTGAAAATTTTTAATAATTTGAAAAATTCCAGTAAGCAAAAAGATTAGCCCAATAAGAATATTTAAGGCATTCAATAAGTTTTGGTTTACAAGAGTTCTAAGTCTCTTGGCTGCAAAAACCTTCAAAATATCAAAACCAAAGTAGGTGCCCAATAGAATAGAAAGGAATAACAGAATCCATGTATTCGGGTTTTTTGTATTATCAGGAACAGATTGAGCTGCAAGGGATAAAATACTTAACCAATAAAAAATAACAGCGGGATTTGCTATGTTTAAAATAAAACCTTTTAAACCTAATAATAAATAGTCTTTTGGAGCTGCAGCAACTTCTTTACTTGTATTTTCTGCCACCAAGGTTAAATCAGCCATTTTTGATTTTTTAAAAAAATAAAAGATTCCATAAATAATGAAGATTGACCCTCCTATAAATCCAAATATTAATTTGTTTTCACCGGAATTAATAGATGTTATTTGATCAACAAAACTAAGGGCGAACATTATATATAATACATCACTAATAAAAACCCCAATATCCAAAGCTAATGCAGCACGGATGCCTTTAGTAATACTTGTTTCTAAGAGAACAAAAAATACTGGTCCAACCATTACGCTGAGCAAAAAACCAATACCTATAGCTTGTAAAAAAAATTGCATAGAACAAACTTAATATTTCTTTTTCGGTTTATTTCAGATAAAAAAGTGATTGTTCAATACTGAAGTGTTGATAATCCAAGTAAACTCATTAAATTTGCGGTAAAATAATCTATTATGAAGACAATCTCTGCCAACGAAAAATTAGATGCAATTATTGCAAGCGTTGAAAAAAGTGGATTAAAGGCCGCAAAATTAATTGAGAATTTAAAAGATTTGCGCGAATTGGCTTTAAAAGAGCAGGATCCACTTGTTGTAAAAGTGCTTCGTTTAACGTATGAATTCATTGAAGAAAACAAGGTTTTTGACGTGCAAGCGCAATATGAAGAAGATGAAGAGGGAAATGAATACCCAATTGAAATCGAAGATAAAGACAACTTATTGTATTTATTGAATCTACTTAAAAACGCAGAGCATAAAATTAACCGTGAAGAAATAAAAGATTATAGAACTTCTTTGAAATTAGAATTATATTAAACTTTATTTGTCTTTAATTGCAAAAATTGCAATATTTTGAATTGCTGCTGTGTTCAAACGGCACATCTAAGTCGTAGATTTCAGAAATAATCTCCTCCACAAGTTCTTTAAATAACTCTGGGAAATCTTCTAATCCATTCTTGTTTTTAAATTTTAATTCAAAAGGCTTCGTTAAATTTACCAATGAATAAATTGCTGCTATATCGGGAAGCACCTTATATTTTTCTTTGAAAAAAATAGAATACAGAGCAAGTTGCAGGCTGTGTTTCGAGGAAGCAAAAGAAGCTTTTATTCCATCTTCAGATACTTTAAATTCTACATCTTTGTCAGTAACTTTTCCTGTCTTGTAGTCTATTACGCGGTATTTACTCCCAATCTTGTCAATTCTGTCAATATATCCTTTAAAATTTATTATTCTTTTTTCGTCTTTTATTTGAATCTCCACTGCGCTTGTCATCTCAGCTTCTACTTGTTCTATAAATACAAGCTCTGTTTCTTTTTCGAGAAAACGTTTTTCTGCTAATAGCGTATTTTTGGTAATTTTCATTGCCATTTCGTAGCTTAAAAGATTTTTTCCTTTCAAGAAAAGCTGTTCATCTCCATTAAAGTAATTTAAAAATTCCTGATGTAAAATCCCTTTATAGTTTATAAGCATTTTTTCTACATCTTTTATTTCTAAATTTTTTGGTGCAGGAGTCACAGGTTCACCTTTTTTATCTCGCTGTGCTAAAGGTTGAAATAATAATTCTAATGTTTTATGGATTAAAGAACCAAATGTGCTTGATTCAAGATCTTCTTCCACGGCCTTTTCTTCTCCAAATTCTACAATGTAGCGGTAATAAAAATCAAGTGGACAGGTTATGTATTTATTAAGTCCCGAAGCAGAAATACTCCGATCAAAAAATGTATCAAGACGAATTATTATTTCTTCTTGTTTGGCTACAATTGTTGCGGGAAGAACTTGAAGTTCAGGAAAAGGCACCGAATAAAAATGCTTTCTAAGTTCTACCTTTTTAGTATAATTTGCCAACTCAAGTTCTAACTGTAGTAAATACCTACTTGCTTCATTGCTGCTAATTTGCTCAACTGCAGTAGTATAAGTTGCAGTAAAAGTTTTACACTTGTGTAATAAGCGATAAAAATGATGTGCAAATAAACCTTGTTTTTCACGGAGCGAAGGTAAGCCAAGTCCATATCTTAAATCCATTGGAATAACAGAATTTAAGACATTTGTATTTGGTAATTTTCCTTCGTTCAAACCGACAATAATCAGGTGTTCAAAATCTAAAAGCCTTGTTTCCAAAAGCCCCATAACTTGCAGTCCTTGAATTGGATTTCCGTGATAAGCAATGCTTTTTCCTCCCCAATGTTGAAAGAAAAGTAGCTTAAAACTTCTCAATGCAATTTTTGGGATTCCTTCTTTTAGAATCTGTTCAAATTCTAGGAGTGATTCATCAAAAACTTGTATAATATTCCGCTCAAATTCATTGGTTACAGGAAGTAATTCTAATAAAATCTTGTTTAGAGAACGAATAACTTCCATGGCTTTTTTCCAATCTTGATCCCAATCTTGTGTTATTAACTGAAGGATTCTCTGAGTTTGAGTTCCTAAATCTAACTTTTCGCAGTTTTGAAAAACTTTATTTTTCCTTATGGTTTCTTGCTCAAGGGTAACTAAGATTCTTTTTTCCTCACGATTAATTGCTCCTAAAGTAAATACATGGTTTATAATTCGCTGTAAATCTTTGTAATAGATTGCATTTGATTTAAAGCGCGATTTATTTTCTTGAATATCAAAGATAAGTTCTACCCATGTCTTTATGGGTGTTTGACTTAAAGGAAGTCCCAGGGTAATATTTGCTTTTCCTACAGAAACAGGAATATTTTTAACCATTGAACTAATTAAGGTTTCATCTGCTAATAATACGAGGGTGGAATCCAATTCTGCAGGGCTTAATTTTGAGAGTTCTGTCGCAGCAACCTTTACTTGCCCCGTGTGTTGCGCGCACTCAACAACATTCAGAACAAGATTTTTATCACTTAAATGATCTCCGATTATTTCAGGTTTTCCAATTTCTAAAAAATCTAAATTTTTCCTTATAAAAGCACCTGCTTCATGAATTTTATTTTCATAATAATAGATATCTGCATCTACCAAAAAACTCGCCTTCTTTTGTATTAATAAATTTTTTATTATCCTTAATTCTGACTTAGAAAGGGCATTAAACCCTGCAAAAATAAAATGTTGCTTTTCATTTCCTGAAAGAACCACATTTGTATTTTCAGCAAGCTTACGATAAGCCAAGCCTGCTGTTATTGTATTTTTAGCCTGGAGTTTTTTATGGAGTTCTCCATAGTATTTTGGCAAGCGATCCCAAAACTCCATAAATTTTACCTGCGAAGCTGAAAAGTTTTCTTCATCAATTTGCCAACTCTCTAATTCTTTAATCGCTTTTAAATTTTTAAAGACCTGTTCATGATCCAACATATACCGATCAATATCATCAAAATCACTAAGAACAATTGTACCCCATGTTTGAAATTCCTCAAAAGTAGCATCCTTTCCCTCATCAGTTTCAAGGTACATTTCAAAGAGATAAAGTAGAAGTCGTGTTTTATCAATAATTGGTAACGAATGTTTTTTTACCCAACGATCAATTGTAATTATTTCCGGTGAGAAGATCGGCTTACCATAACAGGTAAATAGCGATTGCGCCAAATATTTAGTTGCCCTTTCTGAAGGAAGAACAACTGTAAGATTTCTTAATTCAAAATCATTTTCTTTAATAAAATGACTTATTTGGTCAATAAATTTCATTTAAATATCAGTAGTAAAATTAAAAGGAACTTTTATATTTTCCATTCAAACCAAACATCATTAAAGAATTTTTTTGGTCTATCAGAATGCATGAATTTATTTCCTCCATACGTTTTAAGCACAGCAAAATAATTCTCATTAAATATGATTCTAATCCAATTTAATCCTTCAGGATATGTATCTGAAATACCTTCACAAAGTATTGTGCCATCGTCAAGTATCTTTTTCTTAAAACTTGTTCCTGGTGGACTTGCGATATAGATTGTAGCAATTTGGTCAAAAGATAATGAAGTATCATTTGGGATTACATCAATAATATATGTATTTCCTTGACCGTATTCTCGGTAAGTAAGTCTATAGCTGCCATCTTTATTTATTTCTTTTAATGGTTTTCCATGAAAATTAGCAACAAGCCCACTTATAGAATCTTTAAAGAGATAACTATTATAACTTTCTATTTTTTGTCTTTCTTTGGTTTTAATTTCACTTTTCATCCAATAGATGGGTCTTAAGCTGTAACCTTTTGACCTCAGAAGATAAATCACACCTTCCTCTCCCGCTAGATGTCCTGCCCCAATTGCACAGAAAAAGGATTCTTTTTTCTTAAAAAGAGAATCTAATTTTTCTGCCATTTTAATATTCCGATTAGTTATCAATTCTTCAAACTGCTTGTTATCAGCTGATAAATTAGACTTTATAAATCGCGAAATTGAAGTGATATCGCCTTTTAAATAAAGATCAAGTAATTTTTGATTTGAAAAATTATTCAGTTTATTATTCAGTAAAATCTGTTTTGTAAATGACTTTTGATTAATATATGAAAGTTTACCATTGATTTCTTCTAATCCTAAGCATCTTTTATTTGAATTGCTACAATATTCTTCAAAATATGCATCAAGAAATTGAGGCATACCATCTTCATCACCGAAGACAGTTTTAGAGGCTTTATCTGAAGATGTATAGGGTTTCCCGTTTTTATCATAAAGCGTACTTGTTATTTTTTTTCGTGAATCTAGATCTTTGAAAAAGTTAAACATTGCAGATTCTAGTATAATTAATTTTGCTTTATCTAGAACTGTATATACTGAATCCGCTAATTCAAAAATCCGTTTATCATTTGATTGCAAGGTTCCAAATAAATATGATTTTTCTTTAGTTCCAACTTTAGATATCTCCCAAAGCAACTGTTTATCTACATTTCTATTTTGAGCTTGAGAAAGCCCAAAAAATAAAAAAAATAGAATTGTTAAGTGGTATTTCATACAGAACCAAAGTTAGTAAAATATCCTTATCAAATAAAAACACGAGACACATTCACTTCACCAAAAGAATAAGGCAAATAAGCCAAAGATGGAATTGCTGTTGTTAAAATTATTGGCGCTTTACTGCCAAGGCATATTTTTCCGTGAGTTCCTTGCAAACCCATAGCGTAAGCGGAATTTATTGTTAATGCATTTAAGGCTTCTTCTGGTGTCATTTTCATTTTTATACATGCCAAAGACCAGATCGTAAATAAATTATAATTTGGAGCTGATCCAGGATTAAAATCACTTGCTAGCGCCAGGGGTAAATCTGCTGCAATTATTTTTCGTGCATCACCAAAAGGAAGACCGAGAAAGTGCGAACAGCCAGGAAGTAAAGTAGGCATACAATTACTATCTTGAAGAGCCAAAATATCTTCTTCGTCAATTTCCTCTAAATGGTCTACACTCAAAGCTCCCATTTCAACTGCTTTTTTAACTCCGCCAAGTATTGTAAATTGATTTACATGCACTTTTGGAATTAAACCATATTCTTTCCCAGCACTAATTATTTCAGCCATTTCATCAACTGAGAAGTAATTTTTCTCACAAAAAACATCGATATATTCTGCTAATTCCTCTTTTGCAATTAGTGGAAGTAGTTCATTAATAATTAAGTCAATGTAGCCCCGATGATTTTCTTTATATGCAAGCGGGAATGCATGTGCACCTAAGAAAGTTGCTTTAATTTCAATTTTATTCGTTGCTTTTAGTTTTTTTATAACACGAAGCATTTTAAGTTCGGCCGCAACACTTAAACCATAACCTGATTTAATTTCGATGGCCCCAGTTCCGCAAGCAATCATTTTTTGAATTCTTTCTTGCGCTGAATTAAAAAGTTCCTCTTCCGTCATTTCTGCTAATTTTGCTGCAGAATTTAAAATTCCACCACCTTTTAGCGCGATTTCTTCGTAGCTCATTCCATGAATTCTGTCAACAAATTCTTCCTCTCTTGTTTTTGCAAAAACAGTATGTGTATGTGAATCACAAAATGCAGGTAAAACAAAACAGCCTTCTGCATCAATTATTTCAATATCGCTTGAGCTTCCGATTTCTTTCCAATCATCCATTTTCCCGTAAGCAATAACTTCATTGTCTTCAAGGTAGAGAAAAGCATTTTTAACAATTGGTAATTCTTGCATATCTTTTCCTTTGCGGATAAGAGGTATCTCTTCGCCCGCTTGCACTAAGCCTTTTATATTTTTAATGAGGATTTTCTGCATGCAAGAAATTTATTGGTAAAGATAGTATTCATAAAGTTTTAGTGGAAAAATTTAATTCTTTTTTGTATCTTCAAGTAAATTGAATGATGAAGAAAGAAGAATTAGGTCCTTGGGGCGAAGAAAAAGCAAAAAATTACCTTTTGAAAAAAGGATATGTTTTTGTAGATAAAAACATCCGATTCAAAAGATATGAAGTAGATATTGTAATGGAAAAAAATAATTTATTAGTTATTGTTGAAGTTAAAACACGAAATACTGCAGAAATTGGTGAACCTTGGAAGGCTGTAACTCGAGGAAAGCAAGGGCAAATCATTAAAGTTGCAGATCATTATGTTCAATCAAACCAGATAGACAAAGATGTTCGCTTTGATATTGTTTCCATTGTCCACAATTCTTTCCGCACAAATATTGAACATTTGGAAGGGGCTTTTACTGTATAAACCGTTATACTTTTTTAGCCCTTCATGCCGTTTGGCTGGCAGCATTTCGGTAGTTTTTCAACATCTTCTTTTTTTGCCTTGCTTTCATCAGCATCATAACCAAGTTGATTTAATATTTTTTTTATCTCAAGCAAGGTGATTTTTTTAGTGGAAAATTTAACTTCTACTTTATTTGATTCTAAGTTCAATTCTGCAAACTTAATCCCTTTCGTATAGTTTAATTTTTCTTCAATACGTTCTTTACAGTCATCACATTGAGATGAGGTACTAATTACAACAGTTTGAATTTTTGGGGTTTTTTGACTGAATCCGTTTAAAGTTAAAAGGATGAATAGAGTTGACAGCAGTATATTTTTCATGTTTAAAGATTTAAATGTTTATATGTTACTTTTTAGTTTTTGCAATGGCATATCGGATTCCGACATAAATATTTATTCCAGTTATAGGCATGAATATATTTGTTGCATCAAATTTACTGCCAAATGGATTAGCTGCATCAATTATCGGGTTTTTTTGTACGGAATTTGTTAAGTTCTCCCCACCAATGTAAAAATCAAATTTTTTATAAATATGCGTTATTTGTGCATTTATCATCGGATACATTCTACTTTTCATGTCAGAAATTAAGAGTGTGTCATTCGTCATATCTCTTTGAATTGGCAAACGAGAAGGACTAAATATAGAACAGGTAAAATCATATTCCCAGCGTTTATTGCGACTGCGGTAAGCTAAATTAACAAATCCCCTGTGCCTTGGGATCATTACTTGTTGGCGCATTTCATTCCCATATTTTGCCTGAACATCTAAAAATTTATAAGCCAAACGAATATCAAGATTTTTAATCGGGGAGAAACTAAATTCTGTTTGAAAGCTATTAGAAAAAGAGCTGTTTTTTAGATTTGAAAAAACAATGGCATTTATTGCATCATCACGGTCTACAATCAATTGATTTTCAAAGCGCGTATGATAAAAATCAAGAGAAATCGTTGCTTTACGCTCAAAAATTTTCATTTCGTGGACAAGTGAGCCGCCGATATTCCAAGAAATTTCAGGTTTTGTCTCACTTGGGGCGATCCATTGCTTTGAACTTGCAAGTAGTGAAATATTGTCAATAATAAAGTTTGGAACTCGCCATCCTTTTCCTGCAGTAAAACGAAGATCCGTCATTTCTGATAAAAGATATTTTAAATGAACCCGAGGAGAAAATTGTCCTCCAAAAATACTGTGATAGTCATAACGACTTCCAAAAACCCCTGTTAACCTTCTGCCTGTATAAGTGTATTCTGCAAAGATTCCCGGTACAAGTTCCATGCGCTTTTGTGAAAGAGTATCTGCCTTCTGTGAAATATCTATGGCAACAAAGCTTGTTCCAATTTTAATAGTATGATCGCTTGTTCCAATAATATCATCATAAATCACGTTGATATATCCTCTTTTTTCTAAACCAGAAAAATTCTTAAGTCCAAAAAACCCATCGATTTCTTGGTGTTTTATGTTGTAGACAATTCCAAGAGATTGCATAGGGCGTTTTCCAAAAAAACCTGTTTTACCGTAAATATCTATATGTTTAGAATTAATTAAAACCCCATAATTTATCGTGTCTACTTGATTTTCTTCATTGCGAAAAAAGGTAGTTTGACCTCCCACTTTTCGGTCCCTGTAAAAATTTATACCAAATTGCGCCTCCATTTTTTTTCCTTTGTATGCCCAACGATTCATAAATGCGGTATTATCGCCTGTTGGCAAATCACGAAAAGCATCTTTATTTCGATCGATATTACCATAAGTACTTGAAACATGTCCTAAAAAGCCAGTGCTCCATTTGGGATTTAGAATTATTCCTTTATTGAAATTAAATTCCGATCTACCGAAAATATTTTGATAAACATTCAAGTAGATTTTTTCCATTTCATCGGGTTTCTTTAACTCTAAATTCACAAGGCCGGCCATAGATTCATAACCGTTGACAACATTCCCGGTCCCTTTTGTGATTTGTATGGATTCTATCCATGTTCCTGACAAAGACGAGAGTCCAAATGCACTTTCTAGCCCACGTAAATAAGGAATATTTTCCATTTGTATTTGTGTGTAAACACCATCTAAACCCATCATCTGGATTTTTTTTGCGCCAGAAACCGCATCGGTGATGTTTACATCTACACTTGCATTTGTCTCAAAGGATTCCGATAAATTACAACAGGCGGCCTTTCTTAATTCTATGGCAGTTAATTCTTCAACGTGCAATGTTTTTAGACGTGAGATAGAATGCCCATTTTTACGGAATTCTATAAGTATTTCAGGTAATAATTTGTCTGAATAAAGGAGAATATTTAGTGCCGTAAAACGATCTTTTTTACTTACAATGAGTGTATCTGGGTTGTACCCAAAGGCAGAAATAACCAAGGTGTCTGGTAATTCTTTTGGTAAAACTAGCTCAAAGGTTCCGTCTTCGCGACTTACAGTCCCTGTTTTAGCTTGTAAAAGCTTGATTTTTGCGCCGTAAAGTGGTTTTTTTTGACTTCCATCAGCTCCCTGAATGAGGCCTTTAATTTGTGCATTGACGATATTTGTAATACAACAAAAGGATAAAATAATTAGATAATAAGTTTTCATAAATTCGTAATTAAAAATTGAACAAAAAGAATCTTGTCCTAATTTTTAAATACGGAAAACTTGGTTTTGAATTAGAATTGTTTTTCTAGATTTCGGTGGAGGGTCTTTCCAGTTATTAATAGATAAATGGATTTCAGCTAATAAGATATTTTTAGAATGGTAAAAGATTGTAGGAATACCAAATTCGGAAATTAAAATTTTGGTAATCCCATGATTTTGGATGTATTTCTCGTCGAGCTTAACAATTTGAGTTTCATCACTGCAACAAGTATTTTTATCTTCTTCTGCTTCACAACAAGCGTCTTCTTCTTCTTCTTCTTCTTCGCAACAAGCGTCAGAACTTAGATTGGTATTACAATCGTTCGATGCTAAAAAAATAGATTTTGATAGACCTTCTTCACGACAAGAATGGGTAAATATAGAAATACCAACATTCCCAAAAAAAAGTAAAACCGAAAAGAAAATAAGTAGTAATTGTTTCATTAAAACAAAGTTATAGCTTTTCTTTGATTATTCAAAGTTCTTAAAGTAGTTGAAATAAATCGCTTACTCCAAGAACCCGAGAAATTGTATATCCTTCAGCATATTTTGCACCAAAAGGTCTTCCCACTGTCATCATTCTACCTTTTAGGAAGTCAAAGAATTCTTCCCCAGAAATAGGCGTATTTGGTTCTGATGATTGAGGATCAAAAAATTGAGATTTATAAGCTTGGATAACTTTGATTTTTTCGTCTGTAAATGCACTAACATCTACTGCAATATCTGGTTGAATATAGTAATCCTGAATATAATGCAAGACCAATCTTGGACGATAAGCCTCTTGTGTTTTTCCATCACATTGCGTTTGTATTTTTTGAAGTCCCGCCAAAAAACATGCATCAGCAACTAGTTTTCCCGCATTTCCATGATCTGGATGCCTATCTATACTACTATTTGCGAAGACAATTTCCGGTTGATATTTTCGGATTTCACGAATAATTTTAAGTTTATTCTCTTCATTTAGCTCAAAGAAACCATCTTTCATATTCAGGTTATCACGAATCGAAAGGGACAATAATGCACTTGCTTTTTTAGCTTCTTCCATTCGTAATTCTGCTGAACCTCTTGTTCCAAGTTCTCCTTTTGTTAAATCTACGATTCCTATCTTCTTGCCTTCAGAAATATATTTCAAGAGCGTTCCACCAGCTGAAATTTCAACATCATCTGGGTGAGCACCAAAAGCAAGAATATCTAATTTCATTCTTTTAGGTTTGCGTAACTTTCAATACTCGGGCAAGAGCAAATCAGATTTCTATCGCCAAAAGCATTGTCCACTCTACGAACAGGAACCCAATATTTATTTTCTTTTAAATATGGAACGGGATAAACAGCCTCCTGTGGAGAATAAGGATAAGTCCAATTTTTATTAATAATGCAATCTGCTGTATGCGGGGCATTTTTCAGAAGATTATTTTCTTTATCAGCGTGACCATTTTCAATTTCACGAATTTCCTCCCGAATTTTAATCATTGCGATAATAAAACGATCCAATTCTTCTTTGTCCTCTGATTCTGTTGGCTCAATCATCAGCGTTCCAGCTACAGGAAAAGAAACAGTTGGCGCATGGAAATTAAAATCAATTAAGCGCTTGGCAATATCTGCAACTTCAACCTCAGCAGTTCGTTTAAAATCCCGGCAATCCAAAATCATTTCGTGGGCTACAGTTCCATTTTTTCCGGTGTAGAGAATATCATAATGCCCTTTTAATCCAGCGGCGATGTAATTTGCATTTAAGATCGCATTTTCTGTTGCTTCGCGTAAACCAATAGCTCCAAGCATTTTTATATAGCCATAAGAAATCAATAAGATGGAAGCGCTGCCATAAGGTGCTGCAGAAATTGCATGAATTGCTTTCTCTCCACCAGCTTTAATTAGTGGATTACTTGGTAAGAAAGGCGCTAAATGTGCAGCTACACCAATTGGTCCCATTCCAGGTCCACCACCACCATGGGGAATAGCAAAAGTTTTATGAAGATTTAGATGACAAACATCTGCTCCAATATTTCCGGGATTTGTTAGGCCAACTTGTGCATTCATATTTGCACCATCCATGTAAACTTGACCTCCGTTTTCGTGAATTATTGAAGTTATTTCTCGAATTCCTTCTTCAAATACGCCATGAGTTGAAGGATAAGTCACCATTAATCCAGCGAGAATATCTGTGTTTTCAAGAGCAACTGTTCGCAACTCTTCGATATCAATATTTCCATTTTCATCGCAACTTGTTACGATTACTTCAAAACCTGCCATAACTGCTGAGGCCGGATTAGTTCCATGGGCAGAAGATGGTATAATTATTTTTTTTCGTTGAAAATCACCATTTGCTTCATGGAAAGCTTTGATTACCATTAATCCTGCGTATTCACCTTGAGCGCCAGAATTTGGTTGAAGCGACATTGCCGCAAAGCCAGTGCAAGCGCATAGATCTTTTTCCAAGAGCCGAAACATTTCATGGTATCCTGCTGCTTGATTAATTGGTGCAAATGGATGCATATTTGCAAACTGAGGATTTGAAATTGGAATTAATTCACTAGCAGCATTTAATTTCATAGTACAAGACCCAAGTGGAATCATGCTATGAACTAAAGATAAATCTTTGTTTTCTAATCTTTTTAAATAACGCATCATCCGAGATTCTGAATGATAACTGTTAAAAACAGAATGCGAAAAAACAGCATCTGAACGCAAGAATTCTGAGGCTAAACTTGAAGTAGAAAGTGTAGGGCAATGTGGAGCATTAAAAATAGATAGAATAGTATTGACATCATTTAATGTGTGCGGTTCACCAAAACTAATTGTCAATTCAGTGTCATTTAAATAATTAAAATTTAGTCCTGCTGACTCTGCTTTCACTCGAATTGCTTTAGTGTCAACACCTTGAATCCATATTGTGTCAAAGAAATTATCAGAGGCAATAGTAAGTCCTGCTTTCTTTAAACCATCGGCAGTTGTTGTTGCTAAAGAATGAACATATTTAGCAATTTCTTTCATTCCTTCTGGACCGTGATAGATGGCATACATACTCGCCATTACGGACAATAATGCTTGGGCAGTGCAAATATTGGAAGTTGCTTTATCGCGTTTTATATGTTGCTCACGCGTTTGTAGCGCCATTCTCAAGGCTAAATTATCGTCTATGTCTTTTGAAACCCCGATTATTCGTCCAGGCATATTTCTTTTGTAATCATCTTTTGCAGCAAAAAATGCAGCGTGAGGTCCGCCATAACCCATTGGAACTCCAAAACGCTGTGAAGAACCTAAAACAACATCTGCTACCATTGATCCGGGTGATTTTAATACTACTAAAGAAAGAATATCTGCAGCGACAGCAACTTGGATTTCGCACTCTTTCATTTTTTGAATAATGCCCTCAAGATTTGAAATCACTCCAAATTTATTTGGATATTGAAGCAAGGCACCAAAAAACAACTGATCAGGAGAAAATGTATTTACAGCACCAATATGTAATTCAATCCCTAAATTTTTTGCTCTACCAACAACAACATCTATTGTTTGCGGGAAAGCAGTTTCATCAATAAAGAATTTATTTTTTCCTTCTTTAACGTCGTTTCGACTTCGGGAATTAAAAAACATTAGCATAGCTTCAGCTGCAGCAGTTCCCTCGTCTAGAAGAGAAGCGTTAGCTATTTCCATTCCCGTTAACTCAATAACCATTGTCTGAAAATTTAATAAAGCTTCCAATCTTCCTTGGGAAATTTCAGCTTGATAAGGCGTATAAGCGGTGTACCATCCGGGGTTTTCTAAAACATTTCTCAGAATAACTGAAGGGACAATTGTTTCGTTGTATCCCATTCCAATGAATGATTTCATTACAACATTTTTCTTACCAAGCTCTGCTACATGTTGTAAATATTCTTGCTCTGTTAGCGCATCTTCAACATTTAATTCGCCTGTTAGACGAATAGGAGCAGGTATAGTTTTATCAATTAGTTCTGCTAGAGAATTTAGGCCAATTGCTGCAAGCATTTTTTCTTGCTCTATAGCATTTATGCCTATGTGACGTTTTGAAAAAAGATTCATTAAAATAGAATAAAAGAAATGTTACAAATATACAATTCAAATAATGAATTATCAATTAAAACAGATGATTTTAGAAAGTGTTCAGTCAATATCTACTGTTTTTTTTATTTTTCTTTCAAGAATTCTTCTGCGCGTAATTTTGCATTTATCCGAATGTCCTCCCAAAATAAATTAATATCTCCTGAGTGATAATCATCCATAGTAAAGGCTAGGGCACGAAATGGAAAATGAGGAATTGAAATCCAAACAGCGCCATCAATCACATGGCTTGAAAAGGACTGTTTGTAAAGTTTATTGTTTGAATATAAAAACCCTTTGTGCTCTTTTCGTTCTCCATCACTAGTGGTCCATGTTACAGGATTTATGACAGCTTTGCCTTTGTGCCACTTATTGTAAACTTTTTTATTTATTTTCTTTCTATGTGTATTCCAAGTTGTAAATCCTCCAATTTCAGTTGGATTTGTTGCTAGTTTTATCGTATTAAATTCATCTTTTTTAATCCCAATTCCGGGTAAGTAGGCAACAATGAGTTGTTTTTGCAGGTCTTTTCCATCAAAGAAATCTTTTAATAATAAATTTAAAATTGTAGATCCTTGGCTGTGTCCAGCGAGAATAATTGGTTTACCGTTATTGTAGTTTTCTAAATAAAATTCAAATGCAGCTTTTACGTCAGCGTAGGCCAAGAGCAGAGCATCACGACCCAAACCGTCTAAATGATCATAAGCGCGAATGTGTGCTTGTCTATAGAAGGGAACAAACATTCTTCCTGCGTCAACCCAAGCAGATGCTTGAAAATTAACAGCTAAATCGATAATTTTTCGCTTTTGATCTATATCATCTATTGGGATATTCCAGCGTTTATCTTTTTTACTTAAAAAAACTGTAGGATAAACATAAAAAACATCAACTTTAGAAAAGAGCGATGAGTCTTTGTGGTATTCTCTTAATCCGCTGGGATATAAACCAGGCAACACCGCCCAATTTTCCGTTTTTTCATAATTTGGAACTTGAGAAAATCCAAAGGAAAATTGGATTAATAATAAGAAAGCTAGGATGTGTTTTATAAAAAATACCACTGTTTAGTGCTTAGAGAATCAATTAAACCAAACATTTTTTATCATTTCTTTCTCTGCAAATTGATTGATTCTTTCAATAATTATTTGCTTTCCGTTTAACAACTCTTCACGCATTACAGAGGAATCAATTGAAAGGTATAAAACTTGATTTTTAATATAAATTTCCTTCGTTCGGTGTGCAACTGCAGGCCCCATTAATTCAGACCAAGCAGCAATGACATCCATTTCCTTCATCTTTTCATCCAAAGAATGGGCCTTCAAAAACTTAGCAATGATTTCCTTAATTGGTTGTTCTTTTGATGATCTTAACGATTCTTCGCGCATAGTATAAATTTAGTCAATTATAACTTCTATTTCTCCATTTTCTAATTGAAATAATTTTTTTTCAATGGGAAGTGATTTAAATAGCTCAAGCATTCTCCTTGGATCAGTATCGGTCACTAAGACTTGTCCGAAATAATCTGCTGTAACCAATTCAATTAATTTTCCTACTCGTTGATTGTCTAATTTATCAAAAATATCATCCAATAGGAGAATCGGTTTAAGTTCCTTGTGCTGTTTTAACCAATCATATTGGGCTAATCTAAGCGCTATTATAAATGATTTTTGTTGACCTTGTGAGCCAAATTTTTTAACGGGATAACCTTTAATTGTAAAAATGAGGTCGTCTTTATGAATTCCACAATTCGTATACTGTGTAATGGCATCTTTTTTTTCTGAGCCTGCAATTAACGAAGCAAAAGAAGCATCATTTAATTGGGAGCGATATTCTAGGCCAACAAGCTCTGATTCGCTTCCAATTTCTTTGTAAAATTTTTGGAAAACAGGGATAAATTCCTCAAGAAATATTTTTCTTCGTTGATGAATTCGCTCACCGACTTCAATTAATTGAACATCCCAAATATCAATAGAATCTCTATCAAATAAACGGTGTTCGAACATGTTTTTGAGTAAAGCATTCCGCTGCTCTAAAATTTTTGAATATCGAACGATGTCATCAAGATAATTTTTATCCAATTGCACAAGAATACCATCCATCCATTTTCGGCGCATTTCACTTCCTTCGGCAATTAAATCGCCATCATAAGGAGAAATGAAAACAAGGGGGAAACGCCCAATGTGCTCAGAGATTTTTTCGTATTCTTTTTTATTTAGCTTAATAACTTTCTTTGCACCAATTTTAAATGCACAATGCACATTTGTCAATTTTTGAGAAATATTCCAATTTCCAGAAATAGAAAAAAAAGATTGATCAAAGCGAATATTTTGCCGATCATTTGAATTTAAATACGATTTACACATGCTGAGGTAATAGACAGCATCTAAAATATTGGTTTTGCCGCAACCATTATTTCCTACAAAACCGTTTAATCCGGGAGATAATTCCAAGTTTAGGGATTCGTAGTTTTTAAAATTAGTAAGTTGAAGAGTTTGTAAATACATTGACGGACAAAGTTAGATTATTTTCTTCGTTTCTTTCGGCATTTTATTTGCCCGTCTTTTTTCTAATCTGGAATACCATAAAAAATAGTAGCGCTGAGAAGAATGCAAATAGCATTAATGAATTATTGTTTATTTCTTTTTTTTCAATGATATTCCCTGAAATTAATTCGCCTTTCAGTTTGTCTCTTTCTTTTTTATTGTTGTTTTCAAGTTCTCTTATTTTAAGTTCTAGTTTAGCCTTAGCATCTTTGAACTGTATAAGTTTCAATTTCTCAATTTTAAATTCTATGGCCTCTAGCTCTAATCCCAAAAGACCCTGCTTTTTGGCAAGTTGTGTACAAGAATCAATATATGTTTTTGATACTAGTTTATCAAAATACCAAAAGTAATCCGCAAGATTAAAATATGCTTCAAAAATTTTATGGGGTATATTTTCTGTCTTTCTGTCTCTTAGAATTTTTTGGAATAATTCTAATGCTTGCTTTTTCTCATTACTCAAAAAATAGACTAGTGCTTTGTTGGTAAGCGCATTTAAATAAAAATAGCTTTTCATTGTTTTATTTGAGAATGAAAAACTATTCTCGCAATATAATTTTGCTAATTTATTATTATTTTGCTCTAAGGCTAAATCTGCAAAAACAGCATAAGCATTTGCTACAGCCTCCCATTTTTCATTTTTTGTTGCTAAAAAAATATACTTTTCAAGTTCTTGCTTTGCTTCACTATATTTTTTTTGAAGTATGTGAATTCTTGCTAGGTTAACTAAAGCTAAAAACGCATCTGTTTCATTTGGAGAATCCTCGCCAATATCTAATGAAGTTTTGTAATAGAATTCTGCTGTTTTAAAATCCCCTTTCAAGAAATAGGCATTTCCTAATTCATTCATGTCACTTGTTAAAAGTTCTAAATCTTGCATGGAAAGCGAATAATTTTTAGCAGATTTAAGTAAAAGAATACCATTGCTAAAATCGCCTTTTCTGACATCATAAATCCCTAGAATACGACAACTAATAGCCCTTGTGAATGCGTTTTTATTTTTGGATTTTTTTAATTCTTCCGCAAGGATTTTTAATGAGTCTATATTGTAGCGAACATACTCCTGGCTTAATTCTAAAGCCATTTTAGCTTTCCTCAAGTGATTTTTTTCGTTTTTAAATGACGAGAAAGTAAACTTGTTATGTCCAAATGAAATAGAATTACATAAAATAACAAAGCAGGATAAGGCCAAAACTACTTTTTTTACAAGGGAAGATCTCTTTATTAACATTGAAACCAATTGAATTCATTGCAAGGATAGTTAACAATCGTTACTTTTGCAACAAAACAATTTGTTATGTCAAATGCATTTTACAATGTCCCTGTTGCTATAAATGAACCTGTTAAGTCTTATGCACCCGGTTCACCAGAAAAAATAGCTTTAATTGAAAAGTACCAAGAAATGTACAACCAAGAACCAATCGATGTTCCGATGTATATTGGTTCAAAGGAAGTTCGAACTCAAGCAAAAATAGCATTGACAAGTCCTCAAGACCACAAAAAAGTCTTGGGATATTTTAATCTTGGAGAGGCAAAACATGTTGAAGATGCTATTAACGCTGCATTGGAGGCACGAATAAAATGGTCAAATATGCCTTGGGAACAACGAGCGGCAATCTTTTTAAAAGCTGCTGATCTTTTGGCAGGCCCTTTTCGTTATAAAATGAATGCTGCAACTATGCTGGGGCAATCTAAAAACGTTTTTCAAGCAGAAATAGATGCATCTTGTGAGCTAATAGATTTTTTGCGTTTCAACGTGCAATATATGACTCAAATTTACAAGGAACAACCTGAGTCATCTCCTGGAATATGGAATCGATTAGAATACCGTCCTCTAGAAGGATTTGTATTTGCAATAACGCCTTTTAACTTTACGGCAATTGCGGCAAATTTATGCGCTGCGCCTGCCATGATGGGAAATGTAGTTGTTTGGAAACCGGCAGACTCCCAAATTTATTCTGCACAAGTAATTATGGAACTTTTTAAGGCGGCAGGTCTGCCTGACGGAGTTGTGAACATGATAACTGTTGATGGTCCTGATGCAGGAGATGTAATATTTAAACATAAATCTTTTGCAGGCCTTCATTTTACAGGATCTACCGGTGTATTCCGGCATTTATGGAAAGAAATCGGATCGAATTTAGAAAAGTATAAATCGTATCCTCGAATTGTCGGTGAAACTGGCGGTAAAGACTTTATCATTGGACATAAATCTGCAAATCCTGCAGAACTTGCAACAGCAATGTCAAGAGGAGCTTTTGAATACCAAGGTCAAAAATGTTCTGCTGCTTCAAGAGCTTATATTCCTAGTAATTTATGGCCAGAAGTTAAAGCTATTTATGTTCAGCAAGTAAATTCTTTTAAAATGGGAACTCCTGCTGATACTGGAAATTTTATGAATGCAGTTATTGATGAAAGGTCATTTGACAAAATTGCAGGATACATTGATTATTGTAAGGAGCAAGCTGATGCTGAAATCATAACTGGTGGAACTTACGATAAATCCATAGGGTATTTTGTTTCTGCAACAACTGTTGTAACAACAAATCCAAAATTCAGAACCATGTGTGAAGAGATTTTTGGACCGGTTCTTACAATTTATGTCTACGACGCAGAAAAATTTGAGGAAACACTGTCGCTTATCGATGAAACTTCTGAATATGCATTGACAGGTTCGATTGTATCTCAAGATCGTTATGCAATTGCATTAGCGACAAAGAAATTGGAAAATGCTGCAGGAAACTTATACATTAATGATAAGCCAACAGGAGCAGTTGTTGGACAGCAACCTTTTGGTGGAGCAAGAGGATCAGGCACAAATGACAAAGCAGGTGCTAAGATGAATTTATTGCGCTGGGTTTCTGCCCGAACGATCAAAGAAACTTTCGTTCCTCCAACTGATTATCGCTATCCATTTTTAGGATAAAGAAAAGCTTAAGATTATTTGTTCAACTTGCTTTAAAAGTGGTGTTTGTTCATCATTTAGAACTCGAAATTCAGTAAGCTGGTATTTCTCTTCATCTGAAAATTGTGAATTCATTCTTTTTAGCACTTCATTTTCAGAACAATTATCTCTTTTCATGATTCTTTTTATTCGTAATTCTGCAGGAGCATATACTAAGATAATTGCGTCAAAATTTTTAAAAGAACCCGTTTCAAATAGAATAGCTGATTCATTAAAAACAAGGGAGTTATTTTGCGCCAAGGCCCAAAGATTAAAATCTTCACGAACGATTGGATGAATTAAAGCATTCACTTTTTCACGTAGGGATTCATCTGAAAAAATAGCTTGAGCTAAAGCGAATTTATTTAGTTTATCATTTTGATAAATTTCTTCGCCAAATAAATGAATCAGCCCTGCTTTAATTTTTGGGTTGCTCTCCGTTAATTCTTTGGCGCGTTCATCAGAATTGTAAACCGGATAGCCCATTGCTTTAATAATTTCTGCAACTAGACTTTTTCCAGCGCCAATTCCACCTGTTATGCCTATTCTTTTCATTTGAGAACGAATATAATCTTTTCTTGAAAACTATTGTAATTTTGTGGCATGCAGAAAGAATGGTTTGCTGAATGGTTTAACACAGAATATTACCACATTTTGTATCAAGATCGAAATGAAGAAGAAGCAAATCGCTTTATTTCAAATTTAATTTCTTTTTTAAACATCCCAAAAAAATCTAAACTTCTTGATTTAGCTTGTGGAAAAGGGCGGCATTCAAAAATCTTGAACAGTTTTTCATACGATGTTTTGGGTGTTGATTTATCCGAAAACAGCATTTTAGAAGCTAAAAAAGAAACAACTGCAACACTTCGTTTTGACACGCATGATATGAGAAATGTCATTCCAAAGCTAAAATTTGCTGCGGTATTCAACCTTTTTACGAGTTTCGGTTATTTTGATTCCCCTGAGGAAAATCAGAAAGTGTGTTCTTCTGTTTCAGATATGTTAAATTCAAATGGGAAATTTATAATTGATTTTATGAATGCAGAAAAAGTGATCCGGAATTTGGTGCATTCTGAAGAAAAAACAATTGATGGAATTACGTTTAAGTTAGAAAGACGATTTGATGGTAAGCATATCTTTAAAGAAATACATTTTTCAGATAAAGGTCAAAACTTTCATTTCACAGAACGCGTTCAAGCATTAAATTTACAAGACTTTCAAGCTTTATTATCTGCGAATTTTAGGATTCTAGAAACTTTCGGTTCTTTTGATTTAGCACCTTTTTCAGCTGTTAATTCAGATCGTTTGATTATTATTGCAGAATTAAAATCATGAACATAACACTCGTTTTTTTTGGATTATTTCTATCTGTAATAGCAGGTGGTTTGATTGTGAGTTATTTTAATGCAACGAATAAAAGTCACGTTATAAAATTGGCACTTTCCTTCAGCGGAGGATTTCTTTTAGCAATTATTTTCCAGCATTTGCTGCCTGATTTGTATCATGAAGGTGCAGAAAAAATCGGGATTTGGATTTTACTTGGCTTTTTAGTTCAATTGATATTGGAGTATTTTTCTGGGGGCATCGAACATGGGCACGTGCATGTTCATAAAGGACAAGCATTTCCTCTTGTCTTATTCCTTGCCTTGTCTGTTCATTCTATTATAGAAGGAATACCTCTTGGAAATCAATATGCAGGTATTATTTCTGAGCACCAGCATGCAAATGGTTCGCTCTTTTGGGGAATTATCTTCCACCAAATACCGGTGTCTATTGCTTTAATGACCTTGTTAATTAGCACGAAATTATCTAATGTTTATTCGTGGCTTGTTCTTTTGGCTTTCGCAGCCATGACACCAATCGGAGTTTTATTCGGATTTTATATAAGTCCTTCACAAATTGGGCTTGATGTTCCAATTATTTTGGCTGTAGTTGTAGGAATGTTTTTACATATTTCAACAACCATTATTTTTGAAACAAGCGAGAATCACAAGTTTAATTTTATAAAATTAATCAGTATTCTTCTTGGCTGTAGCCTTGCAATAATAATGTATTGACCGAAATTAGAACGGTAAATCGTCTGATTCCTCTGTACTTTCAGAACTCGCATTATTTGACGCGCTCATAGATGCTACAGGTTCAGATCCAAGTGACATTGGAGATGGTCCATCTGAAGGAATAGCAGATCCTTGTCCAGCTTTTTCAATTCTCCACGCCTCCAATGAGTTAAAGTATTTTACTTCTCCTGTTGGGCTTGTCCATTCTCTACCTCTAAGATTGAAAGAAACTTCAATTTGATCTTGCACTTTAACGCTGTCTAGAAGCGAGCATTTATCTTGTGTTGCTTGAAATAATATATCTTGAGGATACATAGAGCTAGTTTCTGAAATTACAAATTCTCTTTTAGAAAATTTTTCAGAAATTTGTTGTGTTTCGCTGATTAGTTTTACTGTTCCGGTTAGTTTAAACATTGTTTTTTTGTTTTATTGTTATTATTAATTATTAAATGAAAGCAAGGTGAGCCATGCCTCTTCCAATTTGTTTTCATCCAACAAGCTTTGTGCTCGTTTATGCAATTCTTGCTCTAAAGCAAGAGGATTGTCTTCTAAAGATACAAATAAATCACTTAATTCAAGTAATTTATATTCATTTACATTTGTTTCATCAGGAATTTTTTCAATTCCCGCCAAATGCCCCAAATTATTCCCACTTAAAACCTTTGAAGATTTAATATCCACAGGTAAGGCATCAAATCCAATTCCACAAGTTGAAATTGGCTTCGTTATTTCAAACATAGACTCAGCATTAGCACGACTATACCAATCTCCTCCCATTCGAGCTACAAGATCAATTTTTTGTTGGTCAATCATTCCATTAGAATCTAAAACCTCATCGTGAATATGAATTTTTAAAACTTCACAAATAATCAAATTTCCTGCGCCACCTTCTGTTCCCAATTCTATTACTTCATTCACCTTACATTCAAATTGTACAGGTGATTCTGCAACTCGAAAGGGCTTCACACTATCTGATTTTAGTGCAGTAAATCCAGCTTTTTCAAATTCATTTACTCCAGGAGCATAAGGCGAACTCGCCAAACTCATTTGATGTACAATGTCATAATTAACAACATTAATTACAACTTCAGGAACAACTTTTACATTATTGTAAGTATCTTTTGTAGTATTTGTTCTTCCAGAACGAGCGGGCGAAAAAATTAATATTGGTGGGTTTGCACTAAAGACATTAAAAAAACTAAATGGCGCTAAATTTGGTTTGCCCTCCGCATCAACAGTAGAAGCAAAAGCAATTGGTCTAGGTCCAATAGCCCCTAGTAAGTACTGATGTAATTTTTGAACCGTAAGGTTTTTTGGGTCTATTGAAACCATTTAATTTTTTCTTAGGTCAAATTTAAGGACAATTAATTTTATTTACACTCCTTTTTTTATGAGTTATTCACACCTTTTGATATGACTTTTATATCTTTACTTAAATTCCTTAAAAGTATGATGAAATCTCTTGCTTTCCTTTTATTTTCTTTGAGCTTAATTTGTTTTACAATAAACGGACAAAATCTAAAAGATAAGGAAGGTAAACGAACAGGGAAATGGATTATTTATAAGTCTAAATCTTCTAAAGATTTAAAAATTGAAGAAGGGGTTTTTGTTAAAGGAAGAAAAGAAGGGCAGTGGATCAAATATTTTGAAGATGGCAAAACACCAAAATTAAAAGGTTCTTATTCTAACAACAGGCCAGACGGCGAATTCATTCGCTATTACAAAAATGGAAAAATCAAAGAAAAAGGATCGTATTCAAAATCAAAATTTAAAGGAGAGTATGTTCGCTATTATTCTAGTGGAAAGACTGAATATATTGGAAATTACAACAACCTAGGGGAAGAAACAGGAGTGGTTCAATATTTTCATAAAAATGGGAATCTTTCACTTGAATATACTGTAAAAAATAAACTATTGACTGGAAAATTAACCCGTTATTTTGATGATGGTTCTTTGGAATCAAGCATTTCATTTTCTGAAAATGGAACTATAATTTCAGCCAAAACATTTCAAAAAAAACTACCTGAAAAGAAAATTGTTAAAACAGTAAATAATACAGATAATCCGCCTAACTTAAAAAATCCAAAAACAAAGGGGGTTAAATTTAATTTTTATGGCTATAACAAGGTTTACAATGATAATGATGAAATATGGATGGAAGGTATTTTCAAAAATGGTCAACTTTGGGATGGTAAAGTTTATAAATATGATAGAGATGGCATTCTGCAACGAGTTTTGGTTTATAAAGAGGGAAAATACCATTCCGAGGGACAATTGTAAGTCCATTAAAATTTCTAATTTGACCAAATGATTTTTATCTTTGCTAGACTTTAAAAAAATACGAATGAAAGCATATGTTTTTCCTGGTCAAGGAGCACAATTTAGTGGAATGGGTAAAGAACTTTACGAAAATTCTTCTTTAGCGAAAGAATTATTTCACCAAGCAAATACTATTTTAGGATTTGACATTCAAAAGATAATGTTTGAAGGAACGGATGAGGAACTTAAACAAACAAATGTTACGCAACCCGCAATTTTTTTGCATTCAACAATTTTAACTGCTTGTATTGGAAAATCATTTCATCCCGATATGGTAGCAGGACATTCTTTAGGTGAGTTTTCGGCACTTGTGGCAAATAAAACCCTTTCATTTGAAGATGGATTAAAATTGGTTTATAAACGTGCTATTGCAATGCAAAAAGCATGTGAAATTCAAGCTTCAACAATGGCTGCAATTTTAGGTTTAGAGGATGAGCTTGTAGAAAAAATCTGCTCTGAAATTAATGGAATTGTCGTTCCTGCCAATTATAATTGTCCTGGACAATTGGTTATTTCTGGCTCAATTCCCGCTGTGGAAGAGGCCTGCCTCAAGCTTACAGAAGCTGGAGCGAAAAGAGCGCTAATTTTGCAAGTCGGTGGAGCTTTTCATTCACCATTGATGGAGCCAGCTCGTGAGGAACTTGCTGCAGCAATTGAAGGAAGCAATTTTTCAAATCCCATTTGCCCAGTTTATCAAAATGTGTCTGCCCAAGCTGTTTCTTCTCCTGAAGAAATCAAGAAAAATCTTATTTTGCAATTAACAGCGCCAGTAAAATGGACCCAAATAATGGAAAATATGCTTAAAGATGGTTGCTCAGAGGTAATAGAAGTTGGTCCAGGAAAAGTACTACAAGGATTATTTAAAAAAGTCAATAGGGATATTCCTACTCAGAGCGCAGAGTTCATTTAGCCTTTTTAAATCAAATCTAACTTTTCTGAATAAGTCACTATTTATTTTTCTTTAGAACAAATTTATTAATCAAGATAATAAGTGCTGCTTGCGCAACAAAAATTAAGGTGATAGGAGGCATAAAATAGGGCCAATTAGTTGGAATAAACCATCCATTTGCGCCAATTGAAGTTACATGAAGGATATTTAAATAGATTCCAAAGCGACCAAAGCGATATAAATGTTGTAGGGTTTCTCTTTTTTGGAGGGAAGCGTAAAGTGGTAAGCTAAATAAAAGCAGCGAGCTAAGACCTAGAAAAATTGTTGTGTAGCCGTCATTATTTAATTCTGAATTACTATAAAATTTTGGGTATAAATCGGGATTTAAAATCACTAAAATCAACAAAATATGTACAAGAGAAAAACAATATCCTATAGTGCCAAGTTGCCGCCTTTTGAGCTTAAATTTATCTAGCTGATATTGAGGGACCAGTGTTAGTAAAAATAAAGTTCCAGCTGTCCACGCAAGAGCTTTGTTTAAAACAAAAAAAGTTTCTGTAAATCCAATTAATTCTTTACCGAAATGGTACCTAATAATTGCATAGCCATAGAAACTAATAAATAATATGCTTATTAATTTCTTCATTTTAGTATAAAATCTCCCATAAAAATAAGCCGTGAGCTGGAACAGAAACTGCTGCCTCTTGTCTGTTTTTTGCAGAAAGAATAGTTTGAATTTCTTCTGGAGGAATTTTTCCAGCGCCTACTTCTAAAAGCGTTCCAACTATTGCGCGCACCATATTTCTTAAAAATCGATTAGCGCTAATTTCAAAATAAAGCCCATTTGCATCAGTGTGCCATTTTGCAGAATAAACAGAACAGATTGTGGTTTTTACATCCGTATGAACTTTCGCAAACGAACAAAAATCTTTTTCTCCAAGCAAGAAATTTGCTGCTTTGTTCATCTGATCAACATCAATTTTTTGTGGAAAATACCAGCTTAACTCTTCTTTAAAAGGATCTTTTTGAGGATGTATAAAATAGCGGTACGTCCTCTTTTTCGCAGCAAATCTTGCATGTAAGTCACTTTCAACTGACTTCATTTCTTTAATAAAAATACTTTCTGGAAGCATTCTATTGAGCTTAAAAACAAATACTATGAGGTCTTCACTGTTTTCTAAATCTACATGAAAAAAGTATTGCTTTGCATGCACGCCAGCATCTGTTCTTCCGCAACCGACAATACCAATATCTTTATTAGAATAAAGTTTTGAAAAGCAGCTTTCTATTGTTTCTTGAACGCTCACGGAATTAGCTTGGCGTTGCCATCCATGGTAGTTTTTGCCTTTGTAGGAGATTTCAAAAAAATAACGTGTCATATAGAGATTGCCAAATTACGAAAGTTTCTTTTTAAGGATCAAATTTTAGCCTTCAATCTTTTAAAAATGGGAAATCTAAATCGTTTAGGTCAATTTGGAAAATATCGTAATTAAATAAACCTTCATTTTCATTTATTCTCGCTATTACTGCTTTCTTTAACCAAGGGTATATTTGAAAATGAGTATCATCATTTACTGAATTGAAAGTTGCCCCAAGATTTACAGGATTTCCCCAAACGCCATTTACATTTTCACTATAATAAACATCATATCCTCCCATTCCAGGAAGAGCATCCGAACTAAAAAATAAAAATCTTCCATTAGGTGTAATGAATGGTGTAGTTTCACGACCATCAGTATTAATCGTTTTAAGCAGCGGTTTCATTTCCATCCAAACGCCATTTTTTTTCTCAATACAGTAGATATCTGTCATCGATTCTTCTGCCTTTCTATCACTAACAAAGTATAAAAATTGAGAAAAATCGCCATTCTCACTAAAAATTGTATCCGAAATTGAGGCAGATCCATCAAAATAGGATGTATTAATATTTTTGTTTTTAAGCACTACAACTTTTTCAAAGAGGAATGCTTCATCAGATGAAACCTCAAAAATTTCAGAGCTTTTTGTTGTTTTTTCTTTTGAAGCGGATGTATTTATTGTCCCCAGTGCATATTTTCCGTCTCGTGAAATATAGTTGAGTGCATCAAATCCTTCGGTATTAATTCCCTCTATTGCTTTCGGAGCTAGAGTCCAAACATTAGTCTGAGTGTCCCATTCAAAGTGATTAATATCTTCAAAAAAGCGCTGATCGTCTGGATTAAGATTGGCACCTTTGGCATCGGGATTGCGCGTAGTGTAGTAAAGAGTATGGCCGTCGGCACTCAGAATTGGACTATATTCGTCATAGTTGGTGTTGAGTTGGTCACCCAAAAGTTGCCGTTCATTGGTTTGTCCTTTCTCCAATGCAACGAGTACAAATTCACATTGTAGACGGAGCTCTTCGAAGCCAAGAAGCTTGAAATCCTTTTCAGATTTTATTTTTGCTTTTGCTTTTTCAATATGCCCTTTCGCTCCTTGTATGTCGTTGAGCGCAAGATCGATTTGAGCGGCCAAATAGAGCTGATCGGTTGAGCTCTCTGAACCTTGTAAGGCCAAAGATTTTTGGCTATGCTCTTTGGCGTAATGATAAGAACGCAAATCAAATTCCGTTGTAGCTAACCAATAATAGGCGTTTGCATTACTGGAGTCTATGGCGACGGCTTGCTTTAGAAGCATGTAAGCATTGCTGCTTTGACCCTCATTGAATAGTGTGATGGCATTGGAGGTGATGCGCTTGGCTTTGAGCACATCCTTTTTTGCTACCTGCTGGGCTACTAGGCCCAAGGGTAAAAACAGTAAGAGAAATAATATTTTCATGTAATGATATATCTTACAAAGTAAATAAAACTATTAAAATCAATAACTTTGAGCAAAGGATAATTATGCAAGTTTTTCGTTGTTTATTGGTAAAAAGTAAAGTGTTTATTACTTTCAACTCCTTGTTTAAAAGAGCTTTTTTTTCTTCTAATTGTTTTTGCGTAGATTTTTGTGCTT
>ENA-UOYL01000144-UOYL01000144.1-marine-metagenome-genome-assembly--contig:-NODE-144-length-28067-cov-5.115434_pt1 | contig 28067 bp, 14 predicted proteins | sample MGYA00238173_ERZ767189 | MGnify/ENA primary metagenome ERZ767189 (study PRJEB28943, sample SAMN06267163) | marine metagenome | isolation source: Columbia River Estuary | place: USA:Columbia River Estuary... | reverse complement strand
TAATTTAAATTTGTTTTCTTCGATAATTTTTATTTATTATAACTTTGTTGTCATGTATAAATATATAAGAAAAAAAGAAGCTCGCAAAAAATGCGAGCTCTTTCAATAGTAATTTTGATTTTATTAAAAATTCAACACACAATAATCTGGTTGAACTGTCATTGTAATGTTTACAGCTGTATTTTCAGTATCCCAGTTGTAATCACCAAAGTTTGATTCAGTAATTAACGCACCTTTAATAATCCATTCTGATACGATATCACCTACTGGTCCTAATACGTCGAATGTTAAGTCTTTCTTATAGAAATCACTATAACCATCACGACCTGTTACTGATTCGTGGTGTAAACGTACCCATTCCATTACTGCCTGCGCACCTGAAGGTGTGATAGGATCGAATAATGTAAATTGGATAGTGCCCCAAGTTGTTTTACCTTTTACAAAACGTTGAACGTTAATGTGATTTAAAGGTACTGTACCTTGAGTTAATGTCACTGCACCTACACCTTTGATTTCGTAAGCAGGGATGCCATCAATGTACATGATGAAGCGATTCGCCTGTTTTGGTTCAAATGCTGTGAAAAATATTTCGTTTGGATCTAATACTGCCATTTTGCTTATTTATTATTTTGTTATAAATATCTATATTTTAAAAAATTACGCTGGGAAAACTGCTCCAGTTGGTAAGATGTTGAAATCCAAGTAAATGAATTCTGCTGTTCTTGTTGGTTGGATATAAATCTGACCTACCATTTGGTTTCTGTCAATTACGTCAGCTGTGTTGTTTGAATCATCCATAATTACTTTGAAAGCATACAAACCTTGTCTTTGTTGTACTGATTCTAAGTATGGGTTAACTTGGCTTAAGAATTGATTTCTTGTAGCAATAGTATTTTGTTCGAATACTAAGTTTTGAGCTACTTGAGAAATGTAAGACTTAAGAGCAATTAATAATCTACGAACGTTTACTCTATCTAATGCTGATGCTTTAGTTTGTAATGTTTTCTGTCCGTATACTACAACTCCTGTTCCTGGGAATGTTGCAATTGGATTAACTTTGTTTTGGTATAAAGTATCGCGGTTTGCTTGAGATAATTTTTTCTCAGCTCTAACTACACTACCTAATCCACCTCTGTTAATACCTGCTGGTGCAAACCAAGGTTCTGATACGTTATCGTTGTAAGCATAAACACCTGCTACTACTGTAGAAGCTGGTACCCAAACTAATTGAGCAGAATCTGGATCAATTGTTTGAACCCAAGGCCAATATGCTGCTGCATATGAAGTATTTTTAGCATTTGCTTGACCTGTTACTGTATTAATACTTGAACTGTAAGGTACTAAATCTACTACATAAACGTTATCACCTCTATTTTGTGTATTATTAATTGCAGTTGTTACTTGTGAAGCACCAATTTTAGCTTCCGCTGCAAATAAACCTGGTGTAATTAATACATTGTATTTATAATCATCAGCATTGCCTAACAAGTTAATCATGTTAGTATAATCTGAACCAGTTAAACCTTGAGTATTTGCTACTCCTGTTTTAATTGCATCATAATATTTCGCACCTGCTGCTATTGCTAATGAACCTGCTGCGCCTGTAAATGAACCACTTCCTGCTGCAGGTAATGAACCTGTAAATGCTGGTTTAGCTTGTCCGTTATTATCAAAATATAATGGAGTTGGTGTATTAACACTAGCTACATAAACATATCTTGAATTATTAGGATAAGTTCCATTTACTTCAATTTGGTTATCAGCAGCATTATATTCTCTATATTGATCACCAATTAATCTAGCTACATAATTTGGAGCTGTTGGGTCCATTGATAAATTAGTCCAAGTTTCTAATACAATAGGAGTATTTGCGTTATCATCACCTTGACGGATTAATAAGTTAAATGTACCTGCTGATGAATCTGGGTTTGTAATTTGCCATCTGATGTTATCTGTTGTACCTGAAGATAATGAACCACTAATATCTAATGAACTAGAACTGTTCATAACACCACCTTCAGATAAAGTAGTTAATACTAAAGCTTGAGCTAATGAAGCAGAGTTTAATATAGTTACTCCACCACCAACAGGACCAGTTACTGAAGCAGTTGCTGTTGTTGCTGGTGAAAAAGTACCACTTACTACTCTTGTTACTAATAATGTTTGACCACCATTGTTAAAGTAGTTAAAAGCTGCGATTGATGTAAAGTAAGTATAAACTTGACTAGCACTTAAAAAAGTTGTACCAAATTTGTTTTGATAATCGCTATATGAGCGAACAACTGTTGGGGTTTCAACAGGACCTTTTACTGTTGGGCCAATGATAGCTGCTCCAACGGTGATTGGTTGAGATGAAACGAAAGAATTGTCATTTTCTAACGCTAATACACCCGGAGATATTAATGTTTCTGCCATTTTTAGATTTGATTAATGTTTTGTTATAAATATGTAAGAAAACTTCAAAATGCTATTAAGAGATTACTTCTCCCGTAGACAAATTGATATTTCCATCACCATACTTTTGTTGTAATAAACTACCTAAATCTAATTCAGCTGCTTTTAATTTTGATAAATCTTCAATTAATTTTTCTTTTTGCAATTCTAAATCTTGAATGTTTATTTCAATAATTCCGAATTGTTCAACTAATTGTCCTCTTTTACTATCTAATTCTTGTAATTTTGATAACTCTTCTGATGTTAAAACTTTATTTTCCATGTTAATAAATATTAAGGATTTTGTTAATAGATTCAATTACTCGAGAAGAAGTAATTGTTTTTGTACATTCAAATTGTCTTGAAGTATTTTTGTGTTCTGGGCACCATTCCCAATCACCCGCATTTAACCAATGGCGATTAAAACATCCCGAACAAACATTTGTATCATAATTAAATATACGTTCGCAATCTAAAAATTCACTATATGGTTCGCTAAATCCTGAGATTAATATAGTTGGTGTTCCAATTGACCAAGATAACCAAGATAATCCACTACCTAATCCTATAAAAGCATCAGCGTATTTTATATCAATCATTCTATCTTCAATTGGATAATTACCAGTTTTGTTAATTACACCTTTTAATTTACCTCCTAATTTAGAATCATGCCAATTATCACCTAATTTTTCCTGAGTAATCATTACTACTTTGTAACCTTTACCATTTAAATAATCAATAATCGCTTGCCATCCACCTTTATGATTCCAATACTTAGCATGGGCTGAAGCATGAGGTGCTATAACAACATATTTACCATCAATTTGTTTTCCTTTATTAGGAATTGATACTTTAGGTTTAGTTTCAACATAATTTAAACCTAAAGTTGAACTAGATGTTTCACCAAGGGGATGTTGTTTAAACTCAATTGGAATTTTTGATAAATTTACTGTTTTATCTTCGTTATAATGCCATCCAATACTATACATGGCGTATAAATCAAATACTTCTGTTCCTGGTTTAACAAATTCTAATTCAGGATATTCTTTTTCAAACCATTCATTATGAAATGTTGAACATATTACTTTACAATTGTGTTTTTTTCTAAATTCGTCCACAAATGGAAACCATGCTAATGTATCTCCTAATGCTGATGAATCTAAATGAATATAAACACGTTTATCTTTAGCATCATAACTATGTTCAAATACTAATTCATTATTACTTTTATCATAAACTTCAATGCGCCAATCTACAAAATATTGAATACCCGGTTTAGTCCACATATTATTATTTATTGTGGTTTCATGGATAAGTTTATCTTTTTGTTTATCAAAAAATTTAACTAAATATGATTTAGATTCAGGGCCTAAAATTTCTAAAAATACTCCATTAAGAAAATGATACTTAAAAGAATGATTTTCTTTTTTAAATGGAACGTTTAGTTTAGTTGTATTGTTATATTCTTGAATTAAAACTTCTTTCATATAAATCTTTTATAAATTTCTATTATTTCTTTTGAACGATTAAACCATGATAGTTCCTGAGATGTAATTTTAATTTTTTCTCTATAGGATTCCCAATTTTGTATAATATCTTGTAATCCTTTGTTCATTTCAAAAATATTACGAGGAGCTCTCCAAGCACCATGAAAATCAGTATTGTGTTCCCAATCAGAAATAATAGGTAAACCAGCAGCTGCTGCTTCTACCATTGTTAAATTTGGATGTCCTGCTTCTAACATTGTTGGATGGATAAAAACATCATGTTCATGGTACAATTCTAATAATTTACTATTAGGAGTGTCAAAAACCAAACTTAGTTTAGGATAATTTAACATCCATACATTATTATTAAAAAAATGTGTATTATTATATGGTCCTGCAATTGTAATTGATAAATTATTTAACATTGCTAATCCTAAACCAAATGTAAATCCTTTTCTATCAAAAGCAGCATCTCCTGCTAAACCATTATTTGCTACCATTAGCAATTTTGGTTGGATTGGTGCTTCTTTTTCAATAGGATAAAATTCATCTATGTTTACACCGTGAGAAAAATAAACACATTTATCATTTTCAAAATAATCAACTAAAAATCTAGCAGGCATTAAAGATATAAGTGAACCTTCAATTGCTTTTAAATTTTCTTTATAAACATGAGAATTTTTACCATAATAAAAAGCATGGTGATCATGTAATTGATAAATGTATGGAATACCTCTTTCAGCTAATTGAATTGCTAAATTAGCTACGTGACAATGGATTATATCATATTCTCCAACATTAATATGACCAGCCATTTTAATATCTACTTCATGTCCTAATTTCTTTTGGTTTTGGGTAAATTCCCATACTATTTTTTCAATAGCACCCCATGATGGTGGTGGAATAGGAATACCACAACCTGGATCGACTTGGCAAATTTTCATTATGTTGTAAATATTAAAGGATTATCAGTTGAAGCATCTTTGATTGTTTGTTCTATAATACTATAACCTGGTAAATGCTTTGTATAAATTTTTTCCGCTGTTCCTATTTTTAATTGAGCAACATTACACATCCATAAATCAATAGCATCCCAAGGTAATGTTTCTAGTAATTGCTTGATTTTTTTAGTTTTAATATTGTTGATTAAATATGATTGCGCTGGTATAAACGGTGTTACATTAGTATAAATGTCCTCAATTTTGGGGCCATTTAAATTTCTATTTTGCCACGGATTACCAAAACCAATTACATCCATATCTGTTTGATAAGATATTTTATTAAATCTAAGTAATGAATCGTATAATTCTTGATAATCACTATCAACTATAACATCACCTTCTACAATTAATACAAAATCATATTCGGTATTATCTTCAGCGCATATAGCATTTTTATGAGCTAAATAACACCCATAATGTCCAGGAGCTAATTTGTAATATCCTGGTTTATCTTGAATAACTTCTGGTCTAGCACAATTTTCTCTTGGTGGTAATTCTTTCCATATAGTATTAATACGTTGTTCGTATTTAATACCAGTTTTATCACAAAAATCTTTAATATTAATTATTGAACGAATTTCTTTTTCATTAGTTTCAGGTTCAGTAACTAAATGCATTAATTTGATTTTTGAAGTATGATTTTTTATTTCTAAAAGACCATTAAGCTCTAAATTATCTAAAGTTAAAATTTTATTATCTATACGTTTTAAACTTTTATTATCAAATATTTCAAATTGAATTTTACAATTATCTACTATTGGTAATACTTTATGATAATCTAATTTACTTTCAACATTAATTTCTTCATTACATACAATTTCATCATTTGAAAAAACAGATAATTTAATAGTTCTACTTTCTTTACTATTAGAAATTCTAATGTATGGAGCAAATGTGTTAGGAACGTTAGTTGGTAATACTGTAAAATATTCTACTTGTGAAAAATCATCATGCTGGAATGTTTGGATGATTTTATGTTCAAATTCTTCTTGTGATTCGTAATGTATATTATTTTTATGTTTTTCAAATACATGATACCACATATTTTCTAAACCATTACTTTCGCTTCCCCATAGTTTATAAAGTATTTCATAATCTACAGCGTTGGAAATTTGAGGAATTGTATTTAAAAAGAAATCTGTATGGATTCCAACAAAGTAAGTATATAATGTATCACCTTCATGTGCTTTATATTTACCAAAAAATGCTTTTTTAGTATTTAAAACACTAGAAATATAATCTACATAATTTGTATTTTTTAAAATATAATCATAATTAAGGAAAAATGCTTTTTTATATCCTAAATTTTTAGCTAACGCGGCTCCATTATAATAATTGGAATAAACACTAGGACCATGATAAACATCATTATTATTACCTCTTAAATTAACATGGACTTTATGATCACTATGATCAGCCCAGTAATTACAGTAATATGAGTGTTTTGTAATAATATTATTATTATCTATTACAACATAATCTGCTTTTTTAGCAATACTTTCTGGAACTGGGATATGTGAAGTAATTAATACTTTACGTCCTGTTGCCTGAATTGCTTCTATTGAGCTTAAGGTTGTTTGAGTAATTGCATCACTTATAGGATATGTTGAAATTATAAAAATTTCTGCGTTTGGATTTGATTCAGTTAAACCTAATTTATTAGCAATTTTATCGTGATTGTATTGTAAATCATTAAATTTTAAATAATCAATTGTATCAAATTTATCAAAATAATTTAAATAAACTGGAAGATTATATATTAATGTTGGAATTTTATTTGAAATTGCTTCACGAATAACCAAAGGCATTGTTTCTTTATCTTTATCGTTTCCATGAGATGTAAATAAAAATAAATCCATTGCTTGGTAAAAAGATTCAACGTCTGTTCGTTCATTCCACCATGTTAGATTTGCAGGTTTTTCGTTCATTAATGGTTCCCAATACCATTTAAAATTATCTGCTTGATTACCTAAACTATGAAATTCTACATCAGGAAATTGACGAGCATATTCAAAAAATTCGGATTGGTTTTTACGAGCTGTATACAACCCCACGTGTAATACGTGTTTTTTAGTTGTATCTAGTTGTAATATACGCAATGCCTCTTCACGGTTGGGACGTTCTATATATTCAATAGGATATTCAACTAATACGCTAGGAATGTCAATGTTTTTATATTGGTTAATTTGCCAATCCGATACAAACATGAATTTATCGGGAAAGAATTTCTTTTGAGTTGTATCGTAAGATGAATCATGAGATGTTTCTACAATAATATAATTTCTATCTTTATTATATATTTGTTCAGCAATTTTATGATCCATAAAATATTCAGGAATTTCTTCCAAATGAATAATATCAGGTTGGACCTGATTAATAATATCAATTAATTCTTGTTTATTTTCACCTAATGTAAAAAATCTATTAGGATTAACTAATTTAGTAATTTTATTGCGAGTAACTACTAAACGACCTCCTGTACAATCAACCCATTCTACTAAATAGATTTCAAATTCATCTTTTAGTAGTTCTATTTTTTTAGTTAAATATTGAGGGAGTCCACCGGTTGATAGATGAGGAGCAACATACAACAATTTTTTCATAATAACTTATTTCCAATAAATATAATAAAAAATATTTAGGATTCCTAGTTATATTAAAAATTTTTATTTTATAGGTGAAATACAACATCAACTACAGAACCAGTTAATCCTGTAGGAGAATTAGCCCTCATAGCTTCATTACCATATGTGGTATAATCAAATATTTCTTGGGATGGACCAAAGTTTGCCATGTGGACAGCGCTCATAAGAAGGTTACCATTTATAGTTAAATCAACAAAAGCATCTCCGGTATACATAGGGTTTGTATCTACTTGTAGATACCAATTTAAACCATATATTAAAGGTGTTGTAGGATTTGTTGCTTGTAACTGTCCAGTAGATTGATTACCAAAGACCACACCCCCATTTGAACAATAACTATATGTTAAAGTTGTATCCCTAAATTCAAAAAGATAGATAAAATCATAATCTGGTTGGGCTGGACATTGATTATCAAACGTCCATAAGGATGAGTATTGGCTATTATTACCATAAAAATATGATACATTTCTAAAACTATCAAATTTGTCAGGAGTTGAAGCTAAATTAGCAACACTAAATATACCATTATTTCCTTTATTTTTTCCCCAAGTGTTAAAAGAAATAGCAGCAGATCCGTTAGGTCCATCAAAATAACTATTACCAAATAATCTATTAACCCCAGTAGCTGAAGGGGTATTTACTCCATTTGCTTCTAAGTAAATATCGTTAAATCCTATTGGTGAAGAAGGTGTTGCCATTTATTTATTATTTAATTGATTTTGTAAATCTTCAACCTTTTTATTTAATTCTTTAATTGCTTCAATTAATAGAGCATTTAAGTTACCATATGCTACTGATTTCATTCCTGTTTCTGGATCAGTATGTACTATTTCTGGTAATACTGCTTCTACTTCTTGTGCAATTACACCTGCGTGTCTGTCATTATCGTTAGTATCATCTGTTCTTATAAATGTTACACCATTAATTTGGTTAATTTTATGTAATGCATCTTCTATTAATTTAATATCACCTTTTACTCTTCTATCTGAGAATGCTTGGATATCATTAGACGCGTATATAGATACACCACTTACGTTTGCATTTACATGTAATGGATATGATGGAGAAGCTGTACCAATACCAAATCTACTATTTGTAATATCAGCGTATAAGAAACTTGTACTTTGTACTGTTGTTCCACTTACTGTGTATACTATATAGTTTGGTTGGTTATTAAATACACCACCACTAATACCTGAAGTACCGCTAATAGTAACACCTGCTGAACCTGCTGATCCTGAAGTACCTGAAGTACCTGATGCTGCACTGTTTCCACTAGCACCTGTATTACCACTATTACCTGCTGATCCTGAAGTACCTGAAGTACCTGATGCTGCACTTAATCCACTAGGACCTGCGCCTCCATTATTACCTGAAGATCCGTTTGAACCTGTAGTTCCTGATAATCCTGATAATCCTGAGTTGCCTGAGTTACCGGCAGCACCATTTGATCCTGATGAACCTGTAGAACCTGAAGTTCCGCTTAATGCACTTGCACCTGCGTTTCCAGCGTTTCCTGAAGATCCGTTTGAACCCGTTGTGCCTGAGTTACCTGAGTTGCCTGAGTTACCGTTATTACCGTTGTTGCCTGAAGATCCGTTTGAACCTGTTGTTCCTGATAATCCTGATAATCCTGAGTTGCCTGAGTTACCTGCAGCACCATTAGATCCGTTTGAACCTGTAGATCCTGAAGTACCTGAAGTTTTGCTTAATCCACTATTTCCTGCGTTTCCAGCGTTGCCTGAAGATCCTGAAGTACCTGTTGAACCTGATGTTGCACTTAATGCACTTGCACCTGCTACACCATTGTTACCACTTGTTCCGTTTGAACCTGTAGTTCCATTAGTACCTGAGTTTCCTGAGTTGCCTGAGTTACCGTTTGAACCTGAGGTTCCATTAGTACCTGAGTTTCCTGAGTTACCTGAAGCACCATTATTGCCTGAAGTTCCGTTTGAACCTGTTGTTCCGTTAGTACCTGAGTTTCCTGAGTTACCACTATTTCCAGCAACACCATTAGTACCATTTGATCCACTTGAACCTGTAGTACCTGATGCTGCGCTGTTTCCACTGTTTCCTGCATTACCATTATTGCCTGAAGTTCCGTTTGAACCTGTTGTTCCGTTAGTACCTGAGTTTCCTGAGTTGCCATTATTACCACTAGAACCTAAAGTTCCAGTTGAACCTGATGTTCCTGAGGTTGATGATAATCCGCTTTGGCCTGCAACACCTGCTGAACCTGATGAACCGGAAGTACCTGTTGAACCACTTGTTCCTGATAATGCGCTAGCCCCGTTAGCACCTGTGTTACCTGAAGTACCATTTGAACCTGTTGAACCTGATGTACCTGAAGCAGCACTTGCACCGCTGTTACCAGCATTACCATTATTACCTGAAGATCCTGAAGTACCTGTTGAACCTGAAGTTGCACTTAATGCACTTGCACCTGCTACTCCTGCTGAACCACTAGATCCTGAAGTACCTGTTGAACCTGATGTTGCGCTTAATGCACTTGCACCTGCGTTTCCAGCGTTGCCTGAAGATCCGTTTGAACCTGTTGAACCTGATGTACCTGAAGTAGCGCTTAATCCGCTATTTCCTGCGTTTCCAGCGTTACCTGAAGAGCCTGATGAACCTGTTGAACCTGAAGTACCTGAAGCTGCGCTATTTCCGCTAGCACCTGCTTGACCATTAGATCCACTTGAACCATTTGAACCAGTTGTTCCTGATGCACCGCTTACTCCACTAGCACCGCTACCACCGTTATTACCATTAGAACCTGTTGATCCTGTTGAACCACTTGTTCCAGATAATGCACTTGCACCACTGTTTCCGGCTACACCATTTGATCCTGAAGATCCTGATGAACCTGTAGTTCCTGATGCTGCGCTGTTTCCACTGTTTCCTGCTACACCTGCAGAACCATTAGTTCCTGAAGAACCAGTTGTTCCTGAAACTGCACTTACAGCACTATTTCCTGCTACACCTGCTGTACCGTTTGATCCACTTGAACCTGTAGTACCTGATGCTGCACTTACTCCATTATTACCTGCTATACCATTTGATCCTGAAGATCCACTTGAACCTGTAGTTCCTGATGCTGCGCTGTTTCCACTGTTTCCGGCTACACCATTTGATCCTGAAGATCCTGATGAACCCGTTGTACCTGATAATGCGCTGTTTCCGCTAGCACCTGCTACACCATTTGATCCTGAAGATCCTGAAGTGCCTGTTGAACCGGAAGTTGCACTTAATGCACTTGCACCTGCTACACCTGCCGAACCTGAAGATCCTGAAGTACCTGTTGAACCTGATGTACCGGATAATGCACTATTTCCACTATTTCCTGCGTTACCTGAAGATCCATTAGATCCTGTAGAACCTGAAGTGCCACTTAATGCACTTGCTCCTTGAGTACCTGATGCTCCTGAAGATCCGTTTGTTCCTGTTGAACCTGATGAACCTGAAAGAACACTTGAACCTGAGGTACCTGCTATACCTGAAGAACCCATAGTTCCTGTAGAACCTGATGTTCCTGAAGTTGAGCTAAGTCCTGATTGACCAGCTACACCTGCTGAACCTGAAGATCCTGAAGTACCTGTTGAACCTGATGTTGTGCTAAGAGCTGAAGCACCTGCTACACCATTTGATCCTGAAGATCCTGATGAACCAGTTGTTCCGGATAATGCACTATTTCCACTATTACCTACTACACCATTTGAACCTGAAGATCCACTTGAACCTGTAGTACCTGATAATGCACTTGCACCACTATTTCCTGCGGCACCGGCTGAGCCGTTTGAACCGCTTGATCCTGTAGAACCTGAAGTACCTGATAATGCGCTGTTTCCGCTAGCACCTGCAGCACCATTTGATCCTGAAGATCCTGAAGATCCTGTTGTTCCTGATAATGCGCTTGCACCACTGTTACCAGCAACTCCTGCTGAACCTGAAGATCCTGAAGATCCTGTTGAACCACTAGTTCCGCTTAATGCTGAAGCACCTGCAACACCTGCTGAACCTGAAGATCCTGAAGAACCAGTTGATCCTGATGTACCTGATAATGCGCTTGCACCAGCATTACCTGCGTTACCTGATGAACCATTTGAACCTGTTGAACCTGAAGTTCCGCTTAATGCACTTGCACCTGTTGTACCTGCTGCACCTGAAGATCCGTTTGATCCACTTGATCCTGAAGTACCTGATAATGCGCTTGCACCTGAAGTACCTGCTATACCTGAAGAACCCATGGTTCCAGTTGAACCTGCTGTTCCTGAAGTTGATGATAAACCTGATTGACCTGCTACTCCTGCTGAACCTGTTGTTCCTGAAGAACCTGTTGTTCCTGAAGTTGTACTTAAACCACTAGTTCCTGCTACTCCTGTAGCACCACTTGAACCATTAGATCCTGTTGATCCTGAAGTACCACTAAGAGCACTTGCTCCTTGTGAACCTGCTACTCCACTAGATCCGTTAGATCCTGTAGATCCTGATGTTCCACTTAATGCGCTTGCACCTGTTGTACCTGCTGCACCTGATGAACCATTAGATCCTGTTGAACCTGAAGTACCTGAAGTTTTGCTTAATCCGCTATTTCCTGCTTCACCTGCTGAACCTGTAGATCCTGATGAACCTGTAGAACCTGATGTACCTGATAATGCACTTGCTCCTGCTGAACCTGCTACTCCACTAGATCCATTTGATCCTGATGAACCTGATGTTCCAGAAGTAAATGATAAACCACTATTTCCGGCAGCACCTGATGAACCTGATGTTCCTGTAGATCCTGATGAACCTGATGAACCTGAGGTACCTGAAGTTGATGATAATCCGCTTTGACCTGCTACTCCTGCTGAACCAGTAGATCCTGAAGATCCTGTAGAACCTGAAGTTCCACTTAATGCACTTGCACCTGCTATACCAGCAGATCCTGATGAACCTGAACTACCTGTAGTACCTGAAGTCGCACTTAATGCGCTCGCACCTGCTACACCTGCAGAACCTGATGAACCTGATGAACCAGTTGATCCTGAAGTTCCGCTTAATGCACTTGCACCTTGAGTACCTGCTATACCGCTTGAACCATTAGATCCTGTTGAACCACTAGTTCCACTTAAAGTGCTTGTACCTTGTGAACCAGCTAATCCTGATGAACCATTAGATCCTGTTGATCCTGAAGTGCCTGATAACGCGCTTGTACCTGAAGTGCCTGCTGCACCACTAGATCCGTTTGTTCCTGTTGAACCTGATGAACCTGAAAGAACACTTGAACCTGAGGTACCTGCTATACCTGAAGAACCCATAGTTCCTGTAGAACCTGCTGTACCAGAGGTTGAACTTAAACCGCTTTGACCAGCTACACCTGCTGAACCACTAGATCCTGATGAACCCGTTGAACCGGAAGTTGCGCTAAGAGCTGAAGCTCCTGCTACACCTGCAGATCCTAAAGATCCTGATGAACCAGTTGAACCTGAAGTACCGCTTAATGCGCTTGCACCTGCTATTCCTGCTGAACCTACTGTTCCTGATGAACCTGTTGATCCTGATGTTCCGCTTAATGCTGAAGCACCTGCTATACCTGCTGAACCATTTGACCCTGAAGATCCTGTAGTACCTGAAGTTGAGCTTAATGCTGAAGCACCTGCTATACCTGCTGAACCTGATGAACCTGATGAACCAGTAGAACCACTAGTTCCTGATAATGAGCTTGCACCTGCTATACCAGCAGAACCACTTGAACCATTTGAACCTGTAGATCCTGAAGTGCCACTTAAAGCACTTACTCCTTGAGTACCTGCTATACCTGATGAACCATTTGAACCTGTAGAACCACTTGTTCCTGATAATGCTGAATTACCTTGTGAACCAGTTAATCCTGAAGATCCGTTTGTTCCAGTTGATCCTGAAGATCCTGACAAGGTACTTATACCTTGGGTACCTGCTGCACCTGATGAACCGTTAGATCCTGTTGAACCACTTGTTCCACTTAATGCACTAGCACCACTAGTTCCTGCTATACCCGCAGAACCACTTGATCCTGATGAACCTGTTGAACCGCTTGTTCCACTTAATGCACTTGCACCTTGTGAACCAATTATACCTGAAGATCCTGATGAACCTGTAGAACCTGAAGTGCCACTTAATGCGCTCGCACCTGCTACACCTGCAGAACCTGATGAACCTGATGAACCAGTTGAACCTGAAGTACCTGATAATGCGCTTGCACCTGAAGTACCTGCTGCACCACTAGATCCGTTTGAACCTGTTGATCCTGAAGATCCTGAAAGTGCGCTTGCACCTGAAGTGCCTGCTATACCGCTAGAACCTATAGTTCCTGTTGAACCTGAAGTTCCAGAAGTTGAACTTAAACCACTTTGACCTGCAACTCCTGATGAACCTGTTGAACCATTTGAACCTGTTGTTCCTGAGGTAGCACTTAATGCGCTTGCACCTGCTATACCCGCAGAACCACTTGATCCTGATGAACCTGTTGTTCCTGAGGTAGCACTTAATGCGCTTGCACCTGCTATTCCTGCTGAACCTACTGTTCCTGATGAACCTGTTGAACCGCTTGTTCCTGATAATGCACTTGCACCTGAAGTTCCTATTGCACCACTAGATCCGTTTGAACCTGTTGATCCTGAAGTGCCACTAAGAGCACTTGATCCTTGTGAACCAGCTAATCCTGAAGATCCGTTTGAACCTGTTGAACCGCTTGTTCCTGATAATGTGCTTGTACCTGCTGACCCAGCTAATCCACTTGAACCATTTGAACCTGTAGATCCTGAAGTGCCACTTAAAGCACTTAATCCGCTATTTCCTGCAGCACCTGCAGAACCTGAGGATCCTGATGAACCTGTTGAACCTGAAGTTCCGCTTAATGCACTTGCACCTTGAGTACCAGCTATACCTGAAGATCCGTTTGAACCTGTTGATCCTGAAGATCCTGAAAGAACACTTGAACCTGAAGTTCCTGCTACACCGCTAGAACCTATAGTTCCTGTTGAACCTGATGTTCCTGATGTAGATGATAAACCTGATTGACCGGCAACTCCTGCTGAACCTGAAGATCCTGAAGATCCTGTTGAACCACTAGTTCCGCTTAATGCGCTTGCACCTGCTACACCTGCTGTACCTGTAGATCCTGAAGATCCTGTAGTACCACTTGTAGCACTTAATGCGCTTGCACCTGCGATACCGGCAGAACCACTTGATCCTGATGAACCAGTTGAACCGCTTGTTCCACTTAATGCGCTTGCACCTGTTGTACCTGCTATACCTGAAGATCCGTTTGAACCTGTAGAACCGCTTGTTCCACTTAATGTACTTAAACCATTTGTACCAGCATCACCACTTGAACCATTTGATCCACTTGAACCTGAAGTACCTGATAATGTACTTGCTCCTTGAGTACCTGCTAATCCTGAAGATCCATTAGATCCTGTAGAACCTGAAGTGCCACTTAATGCACTTGCACCTTGTGAACCCGCTATACCTGAAGATCCGTTTGTTCCAGTTGATCCTGAAGTACCTGAAAGAACACTTGAACCTGAAGTTCCGGCTATACCTGAAGAACCATTTGATCCTGATGAACCAGTTGATCCGCTTGTTCCACTTAAAGCACTTTCTCCTGCAACTCCATTAGAACCTGATGAACCGCTTGAACCCGTTGTACCTGAAGTACTGCTTAAAGCACTTGCTCCTGCAACACCTGCTGAACCACTTGAACCTGATGAACCTGTAGAACCACTTGTACCACTTAATGCTGAAGTACCTGATGAACCATTATCACCACTAGAACCATTAGATCCAGTTGATCCTGAAGTTCCACTTAATGCTGAAGCACCTTGTGAACCTGCAATACCTGAAGATCCATTAGATCCCGTTGAACCAGACGTACCTGATAATGCGCTAGCACCTTGAGTACCTGTGGCACCACTTGATCCGTTTGAACCTGTTGATCCTGAAGATCCTGAAAGTGCACTTGCACCTGAAGTACCTGCTATACCACTTGAGCCCATAGTTCCTGTAGAACCAGCTGTACCTGAGGTTGAGCTAAGTCCTGATTGACCTGCAACACCTGCTGAACCTGTTGAACCACTTGAACCAGTTGAACCACTTGTTCCTGAAACATCACTATTACCTGAAGCTCCTGCAGATCCTGATGATCCTGATGAACCTGTTGAACCTGAAGTACTGCTTAAGGCACTTGCTCCTGCTGAACCTACTAATCCACTAGATCCATTTGAACCTGTAGAACCACTTGTTCCAGAAAGTGCACTTACACCTGCTGAACCTGCTAAACCACTAGAACCATTAGATCCTGTAGAACCTGATGTACCACTTAATGCACTCGCACCTGTTGAACCTGCGTCTCCAGAAGTTCCTTGAGAACCTGAAGATCCTGAAGTTCCACTTAATGCTGAAGTGCCTTGAGTACCTAATATACCACTAGATCCATTAGATCCTGTAGAACCTGATGTACCTGAAAGTGAGCTTACACCTGAAGTGCCTGCTATACCTGAAGAACCCATAGTACCGCTTGAACCAGCTGTACCTGAAGTTGAACTTAAACCTGTTGTACCTGCTGCGCCTGATGAACCATTAGATCCTGATGAACCTGTTGTACCTGAAGTAGCACTTAAACCACTATTTCCTGAAGCACCTGCAGAACCGTTTGATCCTGAACTACCAGTTGTACCTGATATTCCGCTTTCACCATTATTTCCTGCTACACCATTAGAACCATTTGATCCTGAACTACCAGTTGTACCTGATAATGCGCTTTCACCACTATTTCCTGCTATACCCGCAGAACCACTTGATCCTGATGAACCAGTTGTACCTGAGGTTGCACTAAGAGCTGAAGCTCCTGCTATACCTGTTGAACCTGAAGTGCCTGATGAACCAGTTGAACCTGAAGTACCGCTTAATGCGCTTGCACCTGAAGTACCTACTTCACCTGATGAACCATTTGAACCTGTTGAACCTGAGGTACCACTAAGAGCACTTAAACCTGATGAACCAACTAATCCACTTGATCCATTAGATCCTGTAGAACCTGAAGATCCTGATAAAGCACTTGCACCTGAAGTACCTGCTATACCTGAAGAACCCATAGTACCGCTTGAACCAGCTGTACCTGAAGTTGATGATAATCCGCTTTGACCTGCAACTCCTGCTGAACCGGAAGATCCTGATGAACCCGTTGAACCGCTTGTTCCAGAAATATCACTTGCACCTGAAGCACCAGCAGAACCAGTTGTTCCTGATGAACCAGTTGATCCTGAAGTTCCACTAAAAGCACTTATTCCTGCTGAACCTGCTAATCCACTAGATCCGTTTGAACCTGTAGAACCACTAGTTCCGCTTAATGCGCTTGCTCCATTACTACCTATATTTCCTGAAGATCCTGATGAACCTGTAGAACCACTTGTTCCAGAAAGTGCACTTACACCTGTTGTACCTGCGTCTCCAGAAGTTCCTTGAGAACCTGAAGATCCTGAAGTACCACTTAATGCTGAAGCACCTTGTGAACCTGCATCTCCTGAAGATCCGTTTGATCCTGTTGATCCTGATGTACCTGATAATGCACTTGCACCTGAGGTACCTGCTATACCTGATGAACCATTAGATCCACTTGAACCTGAAGATCCTGATAAAGCACTTGCACCTGAAGTACCTGTTATACCACTTGAACCATTAGATCCTGATGAACCAGATGAACCTGATAATTGACTTAATCCACTAGTTCCTACTATACCTGAAGAACCCATAGTACCGCTTGAACCCGCTGTACCAGAGGTTGAACTTAAACCTGATTGGCCTGCTATACCCGCAGAACCACTTGATCCTGATGAACCTGTTGTTCCTGATAATCCACTTTCACCATTATTTCCGGTAACACCATTTGATCCTGATGAACCAGATGAACCAGTTGTACCTGATAATGCACTTAATCCACTAGTTCCTGCTATACCAGCTGTACCGTTTGATCCTGAAGATCCTGTAGTACCTGATAATGCACTTAATCCACTAGTTCCTGCTATACCAGCAGAACCTGAGGATCCTGAACTACCTGTAGTACCTGATGTACCACTTAAACCACTATCTCCTGCAGCACCTGCTGAACCATTTGATCCTGATGAACCACTTGTTCCTGAAAAAGCACTTAATCCGTTTGTACCATTTTCACCACTAGATCCGTTTGAACCTGTTGAACCACTAGTTCCACTTAATGCGCTAACACCTTGTGAACCTGATAATCCTGAAGAGCCATTTGAACCGGAAGTACCACTTAATGATGAAATACCTGAAGTACCTGCTATACCTGAAGAACCATTTGAACCTGTAGAACCTGAAGTTCCACTTTCTGCGCTTAAACCATTTGAACCAACTAATCCTGATGAACCAGTTGAACCTGATGAACCAGATGTACCTGATAATGTACTTGAACCATTTGTACCAACAATACCACTTGAACCTACAGAACCACTTGATCCTGATGTACCACTTAATGCGCTGTCACCTGAAGTTCCTGCTATACCTGAAGAACCTATAGTACCACTTGAACCAGTTGAACCTGAAGTTGCACTTAATGCACTTGCACCTGCAATTCCTGTAGATCCTGATGTGCCTGAAGAACCAGTTGAACCACTAGTTCCACTTTCTGCACTTAATCCGTTTGTACCTAATATTCCACTAGATCCGTTTGAACCTGTAGAACCACTAGTTCCACTTAATGCGCTAACACCTTGTGAACCTGCTAATCCACTTGATCCATTTGAACCTGTTGAACCACTATTACCTGATGTACCTATTTCACCACTAGATCCATTAAATCCAGTTGAACCACTAGTACCACTTAAAGCACTAACACCTGATGAACCATTAGCACCTGATGAACCATTAGATCCAGTTGAACCTGAATCACCACTAGAACCATTAAGTCCAGTTGAACCTGAATTACCTGAAGTTCCTGAAGAGCCATTTGAACCATTTTCACCACTTAAACCTGATGAACCTGTTGAACCACTTTGTCCGCTTATACCTGAAGAACCAGTTGTACCTGTTTCTCCGCTTATACCTGAAGAACCATTTGAACCATTTTGTCCGCTTAAACCGGAAGAACCATTTGTACCTGATTGACCACTTAAACCTGAAGTTCCAGTTGTACCACTTAAACCTGAAGTGCCATCCGCTCCTGAGGAACCACTTGAACCTACAGCACCTGAAGAACCAGATGTACCTGTTGCTCCTGAAGAACCAAAAGTACCTGTAGCACCTGAAGAGCCAAGTGCACCTGAAGAACCTGAGGTACCATCTGCTCCTGAGGAACCGCTTGTACCTGTAGCTCCTGAAGAACCTGATGTACCTGTAGCTCCTGAAGAACCTGATGTACCTGAGTTACCTGAAGTACCATTAGCACCTGAAGAGCCATTTGTACCTGTTTCTCCTGAGGAGCCTGAAGTTCCTGTAGCACCGCTTGTTCCTGCAACTCCGGAAGAACCTGAAGTGCCATCTGCTCCTGAGGAACCGCTTGTACCTGTTAAACCTGATGTACCTGAGTTACCTGATGAACCTGAGTTACCTGAAGAACCAGATGTACCATCTGCTCCTGAAGAACCTGAGGTACCTGTAGCACCGCTTGTTCCTGCAACTCCTGATGAACCTGAGGTACCTGTAGCTCCTGAAGAACCATTTGTACCTGAAGCTCCTGAAGAGCCATCTAAACCTGAAGAGCCATTTGTACCTGATTGACCTGATGAACCATTTGTACCTGTATTACCTGAGGAACCATTAATTCCTGATGAACCAGTTGAACCTGATAAACCTGAAATACCTGAAGAACCATTTATACCTGTAGCTCCTGATGAACCATTAATTCCTGAAGAACCTGATGTACCATCTGCTCCTGAAGAACCTGAGAAACCTGTAGCTCCTGATAAACCATTTGAACCAACTAATCCTGAAGAACCATTTAAACCTGATGAACCATTTGTACCTGAAGCTCCTGAAGTACCTGAAATACCTGAAGTGCCGTTTGTTCCTGCGAAACCACTTGTACCTGAAGTAACATTTACATATCCTAATTGTCCGGATGATGTATTATAAGTTACAATATTAACTATATCTTGAACTGGTAATGTTGTAAAATTTACACTACCTGTAACTCCTAATGAACCTGTGATTTGTGCTGAACCTGTAAAAGGAAAACCACTTCCACCACTACCTGATAATAATGATTGGTTTAATGTTTTACCTACATACTTGTAGGCAGTAAGATATAATTTAGAAGATGTTGTAGGATCATTTTGTGTAAATTGTAAAACACCTTGTTTATAATCAAAAACATAATCGTTAACGGATATTACTGTAGCTGTTGCTGCTGTTGCTCCAGTTGTAAGAACTACGTTATATGCTGTGTTGGGAGATGCCTCTTCAGCATTGTAAGGACCTAAAGTTGGTACAGCATATTTATTAGATATAAAACTTGTTAATTGATCTGTTTGAATTACTTGGTTAGATACAGAAGCAGTAATTGATGAACTAATAGCAAACCAAACGGGATATAAACTTCCTGAAGCTGGTCCAGGGGTTAAAGGTAATCTATAAAAATATTGTAAAATATTATCCGAACCGGAAACAACAAATAAACCATTTTGACTAGAACCAGAATAGGGGATACTAGAGGAAGGAATTACATTTTGCTGAGTATAGATTTCACCTGAGTTTATATCTAATACCGCAGTGTATGCTTCCTGACTATCAAAAGTTGCTTCAGTATACCTTTTACTTTGTAGTAATCTATTCGATTTTATATTTTTATCAAATGCCATTTTTTATATTATATTAACTAAAGGATACTGTAATTGTTGAAACTGGTGTTGAAGGTTGGCCATTATATCTTATTATAATTATTAAATCTTTATAGGTAGATGATAAAATCTGGTTAAGAGTATCAGTAAGAGGAATAGTATATGTAGTTCCTGATAATCCTGAACCTCCTTGGTTATTTCCTTTTATATCAATTGCTGTTGTAAATGGATTTAAAAAATTATCATTTGCTTGGTTAGTAGCTACTGATAATGAAGACAATGAACTTGGGTCAAATAAAACAGCTCTTGTTAAAGTTAATCCACCACTACTAGGAATAACAGTGCCTGCTACAGAGGACGAGAACATAATTAAAGCCGAAACAGCATTATTAGCTGAACCAGTCCATGATGTTAATGTTTGTCCCACACTTAAAGTCATAGTACTAAAAGCTGCTCCGTTTGTTTGGAATGCTCTAGCATAATATTTGTATGTTTGAGCTTCATTTGGATTGGCTAACCAGTATCCGTTAGCATTTGAACCAGAAGGTTTTACTAAAAATCCTGGTTTTACTTGTAAATCTAAATCATCTAAATTATAAGCATCATATGAAGCTGTAATAAATTTAGTACCATTAGCATATGATCCTGATAATAATGGATCTGTTATTTTAATTCTATAGGTTTCTCCACTAAATAATTCTGTAGTACCTGTTAATGTACCACCATCGTATCCTTGTGCCCTACCATAGTAAGCCATTGAACCTGATCCTACTGGTTGGCCAAAAGTACCACTAATAAAATAATTTATTGTTTGAGTAGTTAAAGTAGATTGAGTACTGTTTTTATTAACACCTCTTGTTAATAAACTGTAAGTAGTAGTACCTAATCCTGTTTGGTTAATATTTTCTGCTCCTGCTGAACCAGCATCGAATGTAGCTGAACCAGTAAGTTTTACTATATCCGTTTCAAACGGTATAGTACCAATTATTCTTGCGGTAGCACCGGTTGAATCAAAAATTGCGTTTGATGTTTGTACAGTACCCCCTAATGTTGATGCGGCTGTAGTTCCTGCTAATACTATTAAAGAATCTGATTCATTTAAATCAGCAATTGTAGCTGAGTTAGCATATAATGGATTAAATAATCCTGTTACTGAAGATGAAATAGCCCAAGTAGCTGTTAATAAATAAGGAGCTCCAGATAATGAACGTGATGTTGCTGTTAAAGCAACATTTCCAAAATTTGTAGCTGCTAATGTATTAGCAGGAATTGTTAAACTAGCTATTGGAGAATAAAAAATTCTTGTTGTGTCAACTGCAGGAGTACTATAATTTGAACTACCTGATTGGATTTTTATAGATGCACTAATATGATACCAACCTGAAGCACTTACACTTGTAAGTGTTCTTCCACCATTGTATAAACTTGAAGTATAAATATTAGCAAATAAACCATCTTGGTAAGCTGATGGAATTACTGCTGGGTTAGCTGTATTAATTTTAGCTAATGTTAAACCATTTGCTGATCCAAAAGTAGCTTGTGATAATAAATTTTCTGATTGTGAAGTAGCTGTACTAGTCTCAAGGTTATTATCAGAATAAAAGAAGTTAATAGTTCCAGAAACATTAAATTGAGTTGGGCCACCACTTGTTAAGGGTCCTAATCCAAATAATTGAGCATTTACTGAAGATGATACTGTAGTAGAACCAGAAGCTAAACTTGAATAGTTAGATGAAAAAGTTGATGTACTATATATAGTTTTACCAGAAAATAGAGTTGAACCAACAGGTGCAAATCCTTGAGCAGTTAAATAAGTAACATCTGTATTAGTTGAACCTGAAGGTACAGATCCTGCTGGTGCAGTAGATGTTCCTGTATTCAACTGATTTTCAGTAAGAGTAGTACTATAGGTTTTTGTATTTGGAGAAGCATCAGGTGCAGAAGCACTTAATAATCCTGCCATAAATCTTAAAATTTCAGATACGTCTGTATTACTTGTAAAGTTATTAAAATATGAACCTGTTAAACCTGAACCCCAAGCATTTGAAGTTGGAACTCCAGCATTATGATTATAAAACCATCCTGATTGGCTTACTGATATTGCGTAATTATTTGCTGCTTGAGAAGCTGTAGTTGTTATTGGAGATGATCCTGCTGGTTGTAATGTACTTCCTGATATTTTTATTGAAGAAGTAGTAAAATATACATCTGTAGAACCTGATTGTTGGAATATTGAAGATCCACCTCCGCCTCCTGAACCTGTATCTACAGTAATTGGAAATGTTGAACCATCACCTTTAGTAAAAGTAATAGTATTTGAGTTTATACTAGCTGTAGTTAATAATGAACCTGTTGATTGAGTAATCCCGGATGTACCTGTAGCTCCTGAGGAACCGCTTGTACCTGTAGCTCCTGAAGAACCTGAAGTACCTGAGTTACCTGAAGAACCTGATGCACCATCTGCTCCTGAAGAACCTGAAGTGCCACCTGCACCTGAAGAACCTGAAGTGCCACCTGCACCTGAAGAACCTGATGCACCATCTGCTCCTGAAGAACCTGAAGTGCCACCTGCACCTGAAGAACCTGAAGTGCCATTTGCTCCCGAGGAACCGCTTGTACCTGTAGCTCCTGAGGAACCAGATGTACCATCGGCTCCTGAAGAACCACTTGTGCCTGTAGCTCCCGAGGAACCACTTGTGCCTGTAGCTCCCGAGGAACCGCTTGTACCTGTAGCTCCTGAGGAACCAGATGTACCATCGGCTCCTGAAGAACCTGAAGTGCCTGAGTTACCTGAAGAACCTGAGGTACCTGTAGCTCCTGAAGAACCTGAAGTACCTGAGTTACCTGAAGAACCTGAGGTACCTGAGTTACCTGAAGAACCTGAGGTACCTGTAGTTCCTGAAGAACCATTTACTCCTGAAGTACCATTTACTCCTGAAGTGCCAGTTGCACCTGAAGTACCACTTGTACCGGATGATATAACACTTAAAGGAGTAAAACTAAATAATCCAGAACTTGTATTATAAGTTACAACTTGATTTGGTGTTAAATTTTGTCCTAAACCAAATACAACAAGGGGATTTGAACCAGAAATTACTAATGAACCTGTAATTACAGCTGAACCAGAAAATGGAAATCCATTTCCTGAACCTGAAATAAAAACAGTTACACCGGTTGTATTAAATTGAGACAGTTGAACTGAACCAGTAAAGTTTATATAAGGTACACTAGAACTTACTAGTGTACCATTTTGATATATATCAATAGTACCACTTCCGGTATTGGGGTCTACATTATATACGCCAACGGGAACTTGGTCAAGAAATCTAACTATGGCCATTATTTATTTTTAGGTTTTATCCATTATAAATATGGCAGACTAAGGTATCAATCCAGTTCTTTTTTGATTTTCTAAAGATTTTAATGTTTCTCTTTCTGTAATAGTTCCATCCCCATTATCTTGGCCTGTATATAAAGCATCAATTGAAGAAGCTTCAATTGAAAAAAGTACCTTTGTTGTGTCTGTATATTTTTTTAATGAATTTATATCTTTTTGTAAAATTTCTGGAACGATATATCCATTTAATTTTATGTTAAAAGTACTTCTTACAATGCGTTCATCGTTATTAACTAATTCAGTTTGGAATCCAAATGAATCAATCATTGCTTTAAATTTGTATCGTTGAGGATCACCCCAATAGGCATCGGAAGCATATTCAATTGCTTCTACTATTTTATTTAATTGTTCTACATAATATGTAAAAGCAATACATGTATAAGTAATAGTAATATAATCCGGAATTACAGTTGCATAAAATTGTCTTTCAGGAGTTCTATTATTTAATACTTTAAAATTATCGTATGAATTTCTTGGATCATATTTTTTAGTAGAAACACTGTAGTTATGAGGATTATTAGCATCTAATTTATTACCAATTGTTCTATTTTTTTCTAGTGAATCACGTTTAAACATGATTAGAGGAGCCATAATTTTACCATTTTGGTCTCTGTAATATCCATCTTTTTGATATGATTTCCATTTTTCAGGAGAACCATAAATTACAGGAACAGGTAAACGTTCACCATTTTGTAAAACTGAAGGTTGTATTACATTTTCAAAATAATAAAATACAGCTTCATCAATATCCTGAATACCAATACTAAATGGTTTTACATTATCTCCTTTAAATGAAGTTTGTAAAGCTCTACTAACAGGTTTAACATTAGGATCGTCATAATTAGGATTACCAGCAGGAACATAATCTGATTTATGTTGCTCAACACTAATTTCTCTTTGTGTTTTTGGAGTTGGTTTATTTAATCTAGTTTTAGCCATTACATTCTTGATAATATAATATTAACACGATCTGATGGTACATAATGACATACGCATTCTATTCCAACGTTATATCCAAAATTTTCTAATCCAGGATTTAAAGGATTATTTCCATCAGCATCATAATAAGGATAAGCAGGATCTTTACCTGCATAAAACTGGGTGGTATTAGTATTATCTACTTCCCAATATCCATTTTGATATTGTATAATATCGCCCACTGCAGGTTGTAAATTAGCACCATAAGACCCAGATAATGGATTTAAGTTTGAACCAAAACTCATACTAATATTATAATCTAGTGTAGGACTTAATAAATCATCAACTAAAAAATTAAAAGTAAGAGGCCAATCAAAATCAACACCTAAATCACTAGTTGGGGATGTTGAGTCTCCTACTTCTACTAAAGCAAATAACATAACAGGATCAGCAAAACTTCTTCCTTCTGCTGCTTCTCCATACATGTTAACTGTTGTATTAGCTACATTGTATTTATAAAATATTACTTCTTGAGATATAATGTTTCCCATCAACTCTCGGTTGACTCTTCTAAACATTGATATATCACGAGCACCTCCGTATAAAGCCATATTATCCTATAAAAATTGTCATTGGTACTTGACTAATTTCAGCCACTCTAGCTACTGATTCTGCTTGTCTTCTTTCAAGTAATGCTTGACGTGAAGTTTGATCAAAATATTCTCTTAATCTTACAATTAATGCTTCTCTTTCTGTAGCGGCTGATGTTACTAAATTATCTCCATTTAAAGTTACTTCTGATCCTGGGATGGGAATAGTTGAGTATTTATTTCTTACTAATCCTAAAGCATCTTTAGCTCTAGCTAATGTATATTCAAAAATCCAACTTCTACCAATTGAATTAATTTTAGAATATGTTGGATTTACATAAGGAACGTTTGATGTGTTTGAAATTTTATTTGTTCCATCTCCAAAGGCAGCATCTAATCTATCTTGAATTTTAATAAAATCAAATACTAAATAAATACCATAATCTAATCCACCTTCAAATCCATCTTCACCAAAAGCACCAGTACCTGGTACTGGGAATACTGAAATTATATTATTTATAATATTAAATGAATAATTTGAAAGTGTTACTTGGTTTTGCATCTCAATTGCTTGAATGTTTTGCATAGTAAAACTTGTAGGCATCATCAAATAAGCAGCAGTACCATATCCAAATCCATATAAACCAGCAGCCGGAACACCTCCTAAACCACCTTGTCCTGCTAATAAAGCGGGAGAATATAATTGACTAACAGCTGGGGGTGCTTGGTAATAAACATTTTTTATTTCAATACCACCTACAATACCTTCATCTTCAGCCCATTGGGCTAAATCATAACGTTGTTGTCCAGCAGTTAAAGCTAGTCTACCTTTATACCATATTACATTACCCCCTGTTCCTGCTTCTTCACCATATTGTTGAGATAATCTAACAATAGTAGAAAAGGTAGGTGTAACAATATCATCATTAACATCTACGGATGTAGGAGCTCCTTCTAAAGATAAATAATTATCTCTTGTTTGGAAAGCATATAATTCATTTCCATATATGGTTACTGCTTCTTCAAATCCAGCCCAAAAATTAATATCTTGTAATTCGACGTTTTCAATAGGATAACCTAAACGCAAAGCACAAAAGTTAGCAACTTTATTAGCATCCGTTTGAAATTGAGAATCAGTATCATAAAATCCAAAAGGGGTTGGAGGTGGCCATGTACTAGGTGTAGCATAATAAGATGCTGATACTTGAGCAAATGAAGATGAACCAGGCCAAATAGGTATGTTTGCCATAATTTTTTATTAGGTTGTTACAATGTAATACTCTATACTCGCATCACTACTTGATGGTTGTACTTTTACTGATTTAACATCGCCAAATATTAATCCACTAGTACTTCCTGTCATTTTACTTGTAGACATCATATATGAACTACCAGTAGCTATTAAGAAACTCATAGCTTCAGTTGAAGATGATACAATTAATTTAATTGGTGTAACAGTTGAATTATTAGTTACTCTAACGTATTGTATACTACTAGTTACAAATGTACCAGCACCTGGTGTTGAATCCATTGAAAATAATGTTGTAACTGAACCAGTTGGAACACTAAGAATTCTATTATCTACGTAATTAATATTATTAATTGTTTGAGTAACAGAAGATCCTACATTATCTCCATTCAATGTTAAGATCTCAAATATTTGGGAAGTGAAAGTTGCCATGCCTTTTAATTATAAATATTAAAAAGTTATGTTTCATTCCTATCTTTTTGAGCTTCCTGTAGTACCTGATGTTCCTAAACTTAAACCTTGGTTATACGCATCGTTGTATAGATTAATTAAATCTTCTACAATAGGATCTCTATGATTTTGTTTTAATGATATTGCCTCTAAACTTTTAATTTTTTTAGATGCTGAATATAAGAATTTAAATCCTGAATCGCGTTTTTGTTTTAAGTCTACCTGATTATCATCACCACAAATGATCATTTTTGATCCTTTACCAATACGGGTAACAATCATTTCCATTTGTTCGTGAGTAACGTTTTGAGCTTCATCTACAATTACTATAGAATTTACAAATGTTCTACCTCTCATAAATGAAACAGGTACAATTTCTATAAAACCATCGATTATGTATTTTTCTACTTTTTCTTTATCATAAAGTAGATACATGTTTTGGTAGATTGGTTGAACCCAAGGATCCATTTTTTCTCGTAAATCGCCTGGTAGGAATCCAATTTCTTCTTTAGATACAGTTGGTCGAGTGATAATCACTTTATCAACTTCTTTCATAAACAATTTTTCTAGACCAATTTGACAAGCTAATAGCGTTTTACCACTACCAGCAGCCCCTGCTAGTAGGGTAACTGTACTGTTTAATATTTTTGCTTTAGCTTGTTTTTGCTCTTCGTTTAATTGAATTTTAAATTTAATTGGAGTTTTAGGTTTTCTTTTTTCTTTGAAGATATCATCTTCGTGGTGATTTTGTTGATTCATTATTTTTAAAATTAATTTTAACTAATTTGTCTAATCCAGCATTCACATGCATGTGGTCATCTAAAACAAGATCAAAATCGAATCGTTCATCCAATGGAAGTACTAAATCGACTTGTGATCCCCATCTTATTAAGGAAAATCTTTCATTTTGAGCAAATATATCGTATTGTGAATTTGTAAAAGGAGCAATTACGTTTACATCCTCATCAGCTATCTGTATCAGATAATAAGTATAATCTAAAGATAGAGAATAAATTTTATTCCACATACGTTCATTATATTTAAGATAATCCATATTATTAGGATTAATAACTTTATTTAGA
>ENA-UOYL01000142-UOYL01000142.1-marine-metagenome-genome-assembly--contig:-NODE-142-length-28149-cov-4.758478_pt1 | contig 28149 bp, 28 predicted proteins | sample MGYA00238173_ERZ767189 | MGnify/ENA primary metagenome ERZ767189 (study PRJEB28943, sample SAMN06267163) | marine metagenome | isolation source: Columbia River Estuary | place: USA:Columbia River Estuary... | reverse complement strand
GAGCCCCTCATGCCAGTTCGTCTCGGAGACATTGCCCCAGACTTCACCGCCCAAACCACCAAAGGCGAGATCAAGTTTCACGACTGGCTCGGCGACTCGTGGGGCGTGTTGTTTAGTCATCCAAAAGATTTCACACCGGTCTGCACCACCGAACTTGGCTACGTCGCCAAGATCAAGCCAGAGTTTGACAAGCGCAACGTCAAAGTGATCGGTCTCTCTGTCGACAGTGTCGAGTCACACGAAAAGTGGGAAAGCGATATTGGCGAAACACAAGGTACGCCAGTTAATTTCCCGATGATCGGTGACTCAGACCGCACGGTCAGCAACTTGTACGACATGATTCACCCAAACGCCAATGACACGATGACCGTGCGCAGCGTGTTTGTTGTTGGCCCAGACAAAAAAGTGAAACTCACCATCACTTACCCAGCCTCAACAGGTCGCAACTTTGACGAAGTGCTTCGCGTCATTGACTCGTTGCAACTCACCGCCAAGTTCAAGGTTGCAACGCCAGCCAACTGGACAGACGGCAAAGATGTGATCATCGGCGCTGCCGTAACCGACGAAGAGGCCAAGACACTTTTCCCAGGTGGCTGGAAGACAATTAAGCCATACTTGCGAACATTGGCGCAACCAAAATAAGTTGACTATCGCAAATTAGACTGAGGGGTATGAACACCCCCTCAGATTCAGCAGCCGCACGCGCGATAAACGTGAGCAAGATTTACGGTCACGACGACAGCGAAGTGCGTGCACTCGACGATGTCACGATCCAATTCGAAAAGGGTCACTTCACCGCGATCATGGGCCCAAGCGGTTCGGGCAAGTCAACATTGATGCATTGCATGGCAGGACTCGACTCGCTCACGAAGGGTTCAGTATCAATTAATGGCATTGACTTAGGTGGGCTCAGCGATAAGGCACTCACTCAGTTACGGCGCGAACAAATTGGTTTCATATTTCAGGCTTTCAACCTGATCCCCACACTCGACGCCAAGGAAAACATAGTTTTGCCACTCTCACTCGGTGGGCAAAAAGGTGATGCATCTTGGATAGACAGTGTGATTGACGCCATTGGATTGCGTGACAGGCTTGAACACCGACCAAGCGAGCTCTCGGGTGGTCAACAACAACGTGTTGCAGTTGCTCGTGCACTTGCAAGCAAGCCTGCCATTATCTTTGCCGACGAGCCAACTGGCAACTTGGATTCAAAAACTGGTGGTGAAGTACTCGGTTTTATGCGACGTGCTGTGACAGATCTGAATCAAACCATTGTGATGGTTACGCACGATGCAGCAGCGGCAAGTTATGCAGATCGAATTGTGTTTTTGAAAGACGGCAAGATCGCTGGCGAAATGTTTGAGCCGACCCCGGATCGTGTTCTCGACTATCTCAAGCACCTCGGAGAATAAGCGCCGTGCTCCGACTGTCATTCAAAATGACCCTTGCACGCAAGGGCCGACTGTTTCTCACTTCGCTCGCCATCATTCTCGGCACGGGTTTCCTGGCCGGAACGTATATTTTTTCTGACACTCTCAATTCCACATTCGACAAACTATTTTCTGACGTATTTACAGACGTTGACGGATACGTTCGTTCATCAAGTTTTGTTGAAGCCGAATTTGGTGGCGAACTACGAGGTTCAGTACCCGTAAGTGCGCTCGAAACTGTGCTCGGCGTGCCAGGTGTAAAAGATGCAGCACCCGACGTACAGGGTTTCGCCCGCATTATCGGCAAAGATGGCACGCCTCTTGGTGTTGACAATGGTCCACCAACATTCGGAGGTATCGCTACCGAGAGTGTCGCTGGGTTGTGGAATATCGAGCAAGGACGCCTGCCAGTCGGCCCAACCGAAATGGTCATGGACAAAGCAACCGCGAAGGTCGGCGAGTTTGTGCTGGGCGACACCGTGCGCATCAACGCCCAAACAGGTAGTCGCGAATTTACGATGGTTGGCGTTGCCAACTATGGCGACGTGAGCTCACCTGGTGGCGCAACATTCGCTTTGTTCGACCAACCAACCGCATCTGAGTTTTTGCTCACACCCGGTTTTGTCGATGCAATCTTGGTGCAAGGCGACGGAACGGTAAGTGACGAGCAACTAGTTTCCACAATCAATGCGGCGTTGTCACCTGCTGACAAACTCGAAACGATTACTGGTGCTCAAATCACCAAAGAAACCCAAGACCAAATTGGTGTTGTACTCAGCTTTCTCACACTATTTCTCACCGCGTTTTCATTCATTGCTTTAGGCATTGGCTGCTTCGTTATCTACAACGTGTTTTCAATCACTACGGCACAGCGCCTGAAAGAGAATGCATTACTCCGCGCCATTGGAGCCAACAAGCGACAAGTTGTTATTGCAATGATGGTTGAAGCATTGATCATCGGGTTGCTTGGCTCTGCACTCGGATTTTTATCAGGTATCGGTTTGTCACGTGGTTTGAGCTCGTTGCTCAACGCATTCGGCATCGAGATTCCTACTAGGGGTCTCACTATTAACCCAAATCGGATTGTTACCACGATCATCGTCGGAACAGTAGTTACTGTTCTTTCGGCAATACTTCCTGCACTTCGTGCAGGTCGAGTGCCACCACTTGCTGCATTGCGTGACACGGCACTTGAAAATGTCGGCAGTGTTAAGCGACGCGTAACAATTGGCATTGTTGCAATGTTGCTTGGTGCGGGCGCGATAACTGCCACTGCTGGTGGTGCAACAAATGTGTTGCTCGGTGTTGGTGTGCTCTTGGTGTTTGCAGGCGTACTCATCATCGGACCAGGTATTGCAAAGCCAGTTGCGCTGAGTCTTGGTCGTCCAATCGAAAAACTTCGTGGAGTCACGGGTGCGATGGCTCGACAAAATGCGGCGCGCAATCCAAAACGAACTGCTCGCACGGCTGCACCTGTGCTGATTGGTGTTGCACTAGTAACTGCCATGACCGTTTTTGCGGCAAGTGTGCGCAGTGAAGTGCGCACTGCAATCGGCGATCAGTTTCAGGGTGACTACATCGTAAGTTCGGCCAATCGACAATTTGGCGGCCTCGCACCTTCACTCGCTCCAGAACTTGCCCAGATTCCTGGAGTTGCGCAAGCAACTGGCCTGGGTTTTACTTCGGTGAATCTTGATGGCGCAGGAAGATTCGTATTGATTATCGACCCTGCTACTGCCAGCGGTCTCATCACATTTGACATGGTGCAAGGTGATCAGTCAAAACTTTCGGCAAATGGAATTCTTGTAAATGACACGCGAGCGGTTTCCAAAGGGTGGACGATTGGTTCAACCGTCGATCTCGCGCTGGTTGACGGCACCAAGAAAACAGTGACAGTAGAGGGCACATTTGCATCCAGCGGATTTGGTGGCTCGTATGTTGTGAGCCGAGCATTATTCGAAGGAACTCTCAACAACTTGTTTGATACCAACATTTATATTCGACTCACCAACGAAGCAAATAGTGACCAGGTCTATGACGCACTCTTTGGTGCCACCACCGACAAAGGACTTGGCACGCTGCAGAGCCGAGATGAGTTCATTGATGCCGAGTCTGGTCAGATCAACCAAATTCTTGGCTTGATTTACGGTTTACTCGGTCTTTCAATCATCATTGCGATTGTCGGCATCGTGATCACTTTGCTCTTGTCGGTATTTGAGCGTCGGCGCGAGATCGGCTTGTTGCGAGCAATTGGTATGACACGTTCGCAAGTACGCACAACTGTGCGTTGGGAAAGTGTGATTACCAGCATGTTTGGTGCCATCGTTGGCGTTGTTCTTGGCGTTGTGATGGGCTTTGTCTTAATTCTGATTTTGGCTGACTCGGGTGCCTCGGCATTCAGTTTGCCGATTGCAGGAACAATTTGGATTCTGGTGTTGTCATTCATCGTTGGAGTGCTGGCTGCGGTGTATCCAGCACGACGCGCCACAAAAGTGGACATCATGCAGTCAATAGCAACCACATAATTGTGAAACCATCAGAGATCACTCCTGAGATGCTGCAGTTTTTGCAAGATCGACATCTGGCAACGCTCACAACACTTCGACAAGATGGTTCGCCACATGTCGTTGCGGTCGGTTTCAGCTATGACGTAACTGCATGCCGTGCGCGAGTCATCACTTTTTCGACTGCGCAAAAAGCACTCAATGCCTCGCGTGGCGGACGGGCGGCAGTTTCACAAGTTGACGGCGGACGTTGGCTCACACTTGAAGGCACAGTGCGACTCGCAACGATGGACAATGACCCCGAAGAAGTGCGCCGAGCAGTTGCTGGCTATGCACAGCGCTATCAAGATCCCAAAGAGCGTGACAATCGTGTGGCCGTGATCATTGATGTCGACCGAATTATGGGTCGGGCGTAGTTTCTAGTTTTACTTACTAGCCAGCATCGCGGAGCGAAATAATTTCGTTCATAAATTGCTTCGCAGCGGGGTGACTGTCGCCAATACTTGCATCGCGCTCGATATATAACGGCGTAAAGTTTGGTCGCACGAGCGGCTCGTGAGCAGTTTGACAGCCGGCGCACCAATACAACACACGGTTTGCTTCGCCGTGATGATTGACCTTGACCAGATCGCCGCAACGTACACATGATTTGCCCTGTCGACCATAAATTGCCAAATTATTCGACGATACATCGGCATTTTGCAGCATCTCATGAGCAAGCGTGAGCAATTCTCGACACTCGGCACGCTTGAGAGTTCCGATATTGGCATAAGGGTGCAACTCGCACGCCCACAAAATCTCGCAACGAAACACATTGCTCACTCCGCGAACAACTCGTTGATCAAGTAGCACGTCGGCAACTGTTTCATCGCGCTCTTCGTACTCCATCATTCGATCAACAGCTTCTTCGATGTCGGCATCAAGATGTGCGAGGTCTGGTCCAAGTTTGCCAAGTATCGGGTGACGCCGAGGATCAAAATCGTGGTACACGTCGATCTCTGGCGTATCAAAGCACACCGCAACCCAATCTTGTACATCAATCAAAATATCTGCGTGCTTTGCATTCTTTCGCCACGTGTCGCCTTTGCGATACACGTCCCATGAACTCGTCATCTTCATTCGGGTATTGAGCACGATGCCGTTGTCCCAAATAATCTCAATGCTCTTATCAAGATTGCGCACTTCTTCTATAGTGTGACCCACCTGAGGCACGATGCTGTCCATCTGTGGTGCTTCAAATCGGACCATCTTTTTGCCCAATAACGCAGTGCGTAATGCTGCTGCGTTGTGTTGAACCTTGTTGCCGATGAGCACGAGTAAAGATTATTCACACCGCTCACCCGAGTGAGGGATATACCGTTAGTTTGGACAACGTGAATGAAAAATCTGGCGACGATGAGTTGGCGTTTGATCAAGATGACGCCATGGTCCGACGTGCGGCTCAGCGATACGGCACAGTCGGCGCCATGTTGGCAGGTGGCATGCTGGTATTTGACAAACTGCTCGGCCGAAAACCAAAAGAAGAAGCCGCGGTTGTCATTGAGGCCGCAAGCGAACCAGGAAATATCGATGACAACGGCATCACGCTTGTTGTCGATGCCAACACAACGGTCGTTTCACCCCCGCCACACCTCCGTCGGCACGACTCCAACACCAGTCGGCGCGTAGTGATAAAGCGACGAAAACCCAACCCCAATAAGGGTTTGTAGCCCCTAGGGCAGTTGCCCCACCGAGGCCAATGCAAGCCTGATGAGGCGATCGTGACCGCTTGTCATTTCCTTACGCATTTGTTCGCTCACCGCTTGTTCAGGTGAGAACCATCCGAGGTCGAGGGCCTGTTGACTCGGTTGACAGTCGCCAGATACCGGCACAACGAACGCGAGACTTACTGCGTGATGTCGCGGATCATGAAAACCGCTGATGGTTGGATCCGGAAAATACTCGACGACCGTAAACGGCGCTGGTTCTGGTGGAATCTTGGGCAATGCAAGCGGCCCGAGATCTTTTTCGAGGTGTCGTAACAACGCCTCTCTAATGCGTTCGCCCAACAACACCCGTCCCGATACCACCGTGCGACTGATGCTGCCGTCGGGTGCTTGGCGCAACAACATGCCAACCGACGTGACCTGACCCATGTCGTCAACCCGCACTGGCACAGCGTCCACATAGACAAGGGGCACTTGCCCACGCACTTGATCAAGGGCGTTCGGGTCAAGCCAATTGGTTTTGATATCGATTTGGTCACTCACTATTTCCATTGTCACAGATGCCAGCAGTCCATCGTGGAATACCCAGCCAAGTCACTGTGTCTGGCAAAATGCGTGTGTGACAAAACAACAACCTGCTGTAACCAGCGCCCGAATCATGGCCGCATTCTTATTGACGGCAGGGGTAATGCACTTTGCCAACCCAACTTTTTTTGACAACATCGTTCCACCATGGTTGCCGCCGAGCGAACGATTTTGGACCTACATCAGCGGCATTGGCGAAATATGTATCGGCCTAGGTCTGCTCATGAGTGCAACTCGTCGTCGCGCAGCATTTGCTGCATTTGGAATATTTATTGCGGTCTACCCAGCCAACCTCTATATGGCGTGGGATTGGCGCGATCACGCACTCAGCGACCAACTTGTTGCGTATGGTCGATTGCCGTTGCAGTTCGGGATGTTTTGGTGGGCTCTCTCGATTGCCCGAGCGAATGCCCTACCAGTTGCCGGCGACGTACTTGGTTTCCAAGAACGCAAGTAATCCGTCGTGGCCGCCTTCGCGACCAATGCCTGATGCCTTGACTCCACCAAATGGTGCAGCAGGATCAGAAACAATTCCGCGATTGAAACCAATCATTCCAGCCTCTAACGATTCGGCAACGCGCATGCCTTTTGCGGCATCGCGGGTAAATACGTAGCTCACCAGTCCGTATTCAACATCGTTGGCAAGACGAATCATCTCGGCATCGTTGCTGCACGAAACAATTGGCGCAACTGGTCCAAATATTTCGTCTTTCAAAATTTCATCATCGGGTGAAACATTGGCCAAGACGGTTGCCTGAAACCCAAATGCCGGCGTCGTCACCGACTTGCCGCCACACAACACCTTTGCTCCCCTGCTCACTGCGCCATCCACCATCTTTGCCACAGACTCTTGCTCGGCGCGCGACACCAATGGTCCAAGAGTTGTGGTCGCATCGAGTCCATTGCCGAGCACCAATGCCGACATGCGTGCGGTCAACTTGTCTGTAAATTCTGCAAGCACCGAGTCGTGAACATAAAAACGATTGGCTGCAGTGCATGCTGCACCGCCATTGCGCATCTTCGCAAGCATTGCGCCGTCCACTGCCGCATCAATATCGGCATCACCAAAAACAAGAAATGGTGCGTTGCCACCCAGTTCCATGCTGCAGTTAATGACACGTGGTGCTGCTTGTGCGAGCAAAATCGAACCGACTTTGGTTGATCCGGTGAAACTCAACTTGCGCACTTTTCCAGAATCCATCATCGCCGCAACAGCAGGGCCCGATGGATTGGTAACAACAACGTTGACCACACCGGCTGGCACACCTGCGCGCTGCAATACATCGGCGATTGCAAGTGCAGTGAGCGGTGTGTCTTGCGCTGGCTTGAGCACAACTGTGCAACCTGCTGCAAGTGCTGGCCCAATCTTGCGCGTTGCCATTGCGGCCGGAAAATTCCATGGTGTTGCGAGCAGCGCCACACCAACTGGTTGCCTGCTCACCATCAGCCAATTGGCACCACCTGGCGCGCGTCGATAATCGCCGTCGATGCGCACTGCTTCTTCACTAAACCATCTAAAAAACTCGGCCGCATAAGCCACTTCTGCTCGCGAGTCGGCAAGTATTTTGCCCATCTCGAGCGTGATCAAACGAGCCAATTGCTCTTGTTCGGCAATCATGATCTCGAATGCTTTACGCAAAATCTCTGCACGCACACGCGGCGCAGTTGCACGCCACGAAATAAATGCAGCGTCTGCAGCATCGACTGCTTGTAAGCAGTCCGAAATAGATGCATTTGCGACACTCGCCAACGACTCACCAGTTGCCGGGTTGAGCACATCGATTTGGTTGGCCGAACCAACCCACTCGCCGTTGATAAATGACTGCGTCTTTACATCTTGCATGTAGTTAATCCTTTGTCAGCTCAACGCCCGCAATTTCTTTAATGCGGTCACGCAAGAAGTCAAAGGCAGTTTTGTTTTCGGCAATCAACACATCGTCTGCAGGGTGCAAAAACAACGGAGTTGAAACACGCGACCTCGTTGCGGCTTCACCAACTGGGTTAATCACTTGATGAGTTGTGCTCGGGTAATAACCGCCTGTCACATATTTGAGCATGTCGCCAGCATTGATCGCCACACTGCCTGGGTCACACGGCACGTCGTGCCACTTTCCATCAAGATCACGCACTTGCAAACCTGGCTCATTTGCTGCCGGCAACACCGTGATCATGTTGATGTCTTCGTGAGCCGCCGCGCGTACCGAGCCAACTGGCTCATTTCCCTTAAGAGGCGGATAATGCAAAACTCGCAATAGTGTTCGCTTCGTGCCAACGATCATTTCGGACAGTGGCATTGAAAAAGATTGAGAAATACTTGTCGGTGTATTGGCTTCTACCCAAGTAAGTAGCTCGGACGCAAGTGACCAACCCGCTTGATACATCGCGGCCGCACTTGCTGATTCGGCTGCTGGCTGACGACCCCACGGGTACCAGTGAAAATACTCTTTGATATCTGGAAGCGAAGCACCGACTGCCTGCTCAGCTTCTTCGAGCGGACGATATCCATCTTGTCCACCTTCGCTCGGCAAATAATCCCACTTGTTGCCCGTGCGAAAAAAATTTAACCACTCGTTTTGTAATCGTTGCACCATGTCGTACTGAATTGGGTGATTAGTAAGAACAGCAAAACCTGTGTTGCGCAATGACTCAGTGAAACGCTTTGGTGCATCTGGTGATTGGTAATCGACAACTGCGACATCCATAACAACATCCTACGGACAATCAGTGTTGGTCTAGTGTGGCTCAGTGGCCCACAAGCGATTAATCAATATTTTGCAGATTGCAATGGGTTTTCTTGCGGCTGGATACGGCGTCATGTTTACGATGCTTGACGACTGGCGTGACAAATTTGGCATTCAAGAAACTGGGCTCGGCATCATCATTGCCGCCGGATTTTTTACTTCGTTTGTAGCCCAATTGACCATTGCCCCATTTGCCGACAAGGGTCATGCTCGGAGGTTGATGACGTGGGGCGTGGCGGCAAATGTGGTGGGCGCGGTCGTGATGGCATACGGCTCATCAATGACTGGCTTTATTTGTGGCCGTGTGTTGATGGGCATCGGAGCCGGCATCGCAATCCCTGCAATCAAGCGCATCGTGATTGTCAGTGACCGGGAAAATATGGGAACCAACTTGGGTCGCGGAGTGGCAATTGAAGTTGGTGGCTTTGCACTCGGGCCAATCATTTCAGCACTCACCGTTGGCACGTTTGGTTTAGCAGCACCTTTCCTGATCATCGCAGCAATCCTTATCGTGATGGTGGCATTAATTGCGCGCGAAGAGATCGAAGAAACTCCAGCCGAAGATCGCACAACCGAACGCTTTGCTATCGACTTGTTGCGCATCAGACCACTCACTGGAGCAATACTCATCGGTGTTGCGCTCTACGTGATGATCGGCGTGTTTGATCCGCTGTGGGTAGTGATGATGGATGACATGGGCGCACCAAATTGGGTGGGCAATGCCGGCATTTCTATTTTTGGTATGCCGTGGATTTTGTTTGCAACTGTTGGTGGCACCATCGCACAAAAATATGGTCCATTTCGTGTCAGTGCTTTTGGGCTCGCACTTGGTGCTTTTTATATGACCTCGTATGGATTTATCGGCAGTCCATATTGGATGCTCGGTATCGGTGTTACTCAGTCGGCTGTCGATGCGCTTACCGTCACGGGTACCGGAATTGCCGTTGCTCAAGTTGCCCCACCAGAACGCCAAGCCGGAGCATCTGGACTGCTTGGTGGAATTCAAACACTCACTGGAGGCATTACGGCAATGACCGCCGGCATTGTGTACGAGCACTATGGCCGAGAAACTGCATTTGTTGCTACGGGCATCACCATGTTCACACTCGTGTGCCTTGGATGTCTGCTTGTTGGACCAAAATATCTTCGACGACCAGCCAGTACGAGTGAAGTCGCCATCGCATCGTAGATTTACGGGATGGAATTTAGATACCTCGGCCGAAGCGGCTTCAAAGTCTCAGCGATTAGTTATGGCAACTGGATCACACACGGCAGCCAAGTAGAAGAAGATGCTGCCAACGCATGCGTCAAGCGCGCACTAGAACTCGGAATCACCACATTTGATACCGCGGATGTATATGCGGGCACTCGTGCCGAAGCCGTGCTTGGTCGCGCACTCGCTGGCGTGCCACGCGAAAGCATCGAAGTATTCACAAAGGTCTATTTCCCTACTGGTGGAGGCGTGAACGATCGTGGTTTATCACGCAAACACATCATGCATTCCATCGATGCATCACTCAAGCGCCTCAACATGGATCACGTCGATTTGTATCAAGCACACCGCTACGACGTGGAAACACCGCTTGAAGAAACAATGCTTGCTTTTGCAGACATCGTGCGCCAAGGCAAGGCCCTGTATATAGGTGTGTCCGAGTGGGATGCCGATCAAATCACTCGCGGTGCTGAACTTGCGCGCGAACTGCACGTGCCGTTCATTTCCAACCAACCTCAGTACTCCATGTTGTGGCGCGTAATTGAAGAAGAAGTCGTTCCTGCCAGCGAGCGCGAAGGACTTTCACAAATCGTGTGGTCACCAATGGCACAGGGTGTGCTTACGGGCAAGTACCTTCCTGGTCAACCACCGCCAGATGGTTCCCGAGCAACCGACGAACTGAGCGGTAAAAACTTCATCTCGCGCTGGCTCACTGACGCCACGCTGACAAAAGTGCAAGAACTCAAACCAATTGCAGCAGAAGCGGGCATCACGATGGCGCAGATGGCAATTGCGTGGGTGTTGCAAAACAAAAATATTGCATCAGCAATTGTTGGTGCCACTCGCCCAGATCAACTTGACGACAACGTGAAAGCAGCAAACATTGTGCTTGAGCCTGCAATCTTGACGGCAATCGACAAGGTGCTCGAAGGAATTATTGTCAGCGATCCACGACTGACCGTGTCACCAAAAACCCGCTTCTAAGTTTTATTCGCCCTTCATTGGCGCAAAGGTTTCACCCTCGTAGCGCGCAATTTCGGCTCGACCAACAACGTGCCAGTGCACTTCGTCAGGGCCATCGGCAAGTCGCAATGTGCGCTGACCTGCATACATGCGTGCAAGTGGTGTCCATTGTGAAACACCTGCTCCACCAAAAACTTGGATTGCTTCATCAATGATCTTGCACACTCGCTCTGGCACCATTGCTTTTACAGCGCTCACCCAAATGCGCGCCTCGGCATTGCCGAGTGTGTCCATTGCTTTCGCAGCGCGAAGGACCATAAGACGCATTGCTTCAATCTCAATACGAGCTTTCGCAATGACTTCAGTGTTCTTTCCAAGTCGTGCGATTGGTTTTCCAAATGCTTCACGGCTCAGCCCACGCTGAATCATGAGTTCAAGCGCGCGCTCTGCTGCACCAATCGAACGCATGCAGTGATGAATGCGTCCTGGTCCTAAACGGACTTGTGATATCTCGAAACCGCGACCTTCACCCAGCAACATGTTGCTTGCTGGCACGCGTACGTCGGTGAAACGCAAGTGCATGTGACCGTGAGGCGCATCGTCTTCGCCAAATACTTCCATATGCCCAAGGATTTCGACCCCTGGGGTGTCCATCGGCACGAGTATTTGTGAATGCCTGCCGTGTGGCGGTCCATCCTGGCTTGTTCGCAGCATGCAAATCAATATCTTGCAGCGTGGGTCACCCGCGCCAGAGATGTAAAACTTCTCGCCGTTGATGAGCCATTCGTCGCCATCCTTCACTGCACGGCACTCAAGATTTTTGGCATCTGATGACGCCACGTCTGGTTCGGTCATCGCATATGCAGAACGAATTTCGCCAGCAAGCAGTGGCTCAAGCCAACGCTTCTTTTGCTCTGGGGTGCCAACTCGCTCCAACACTTCCATGTTGCCCGTGTCTGGCGCACTGCAGTTAAAACACTCTGAGGCAATTGGATTCTTGCCCAATTCATTTGCAATGTATGCATAGTCAAGGTTTGACAATCCTTCGCCAGTCTCAGCATTTGGCAAAAAGAAGTTCCATAGACCAGCCTTCTTGGCTTTTGCTTTCACTGAAGTGAGCAACTCAAGCTGACCTTTGCCATATTGCCAGCGATCAGGCCTGCCTTCGCCAAGTCGAAAATACTCAGCAGTGATCGGATCGATCTCGTTTTTAATAAATGTTTTGACGGCTTCAAACAATGGAACCGCTTTGGCCGACATGGCCAAGTTCATCGCATCGTCTGTGGTTATTCCTGAGTGCATTCCGGGCTTTGGCATATCCCCACGCTACCCGTCTTGTCGATTTGCCGACCTAGTCAGAGCGCCAAGCAGGTTTAGGATTCGGAAAGGATGACGAGAGGTATCTCGCGCGATGTCTTTTCTTGATAGCCCGCGTACCCCTTATATGCTCCAGCAACAATTGGCCACATGCGTGTGCGCTCTTGAGGGTCTGCCGTACGGGCAGTCATGATCTTGTGAGGTGCACCTTTATATGACACCTGCACTTGTGGTGTCTCAAGCAAATTGAGATACCAAGCTGGGTGATGGTCGTCGCCTCCGCGTGACGCAACAATCACAATCTCACCGTTCTCTTGTATTGGCGAAGTCAGTAAACAACTACGTGGTTCGCCGCTCTTGCGACCAATCGTTGTGAGTTCGAGCACGGGCATGTTGCCTGCGGTCCAACCTGCCTTCCCACGTGTGACACCAAGAATCAATCGGTGTATCCCGTTCATTGTTTTCAGCATTCTGTCACTAGGCATGAGCATTCTCCATTACATATTTTGGTTTAAACAATAGGACGAAAACAAGGCCACCAGCAATGATGCATGCTGACGACACAAACAGTGGCTGGCTCGATGTGATGTCGCTGGTGATGTACCCAACCAAAATTGATGCCGGCACTTGAGCAAGGCTCGACACACTTGAATAAATGCCCATCGCTTGACCCTGTTGCCCCATTTCGGCCGAGCGACTGATCAGGCTCGACATGTTGGCCATCGTCAATCCGTTGAACAACGTAAAGAATGGAATGACCAAGTAAAGAAAATAGGAAGACGTTGTTGGAATAACGAAATACACGAGCATCATTGCGCCAAGGCCAAACATGCTGAACCGCAGCACTTTCCAGTCTGCAAGCTTTTTAGCAACTTTGGCCACAACAACAGCCTGCGATATCGCAATGAATAAACCAACGATCGCAAAGTAGTCACCGATCTTTGCAGACGAGAAGTTGAAGTTGTTGCGCAAGTACACACCAAAGAATGTTGTAAAGAACGTAAACCCAGCACTAGACAAAAAACCTGCCATCAACACAACGCGCAGGCGGTCAGATTTGAATCCACCTACTACGTTGCTCACGGCGCGACTTATCTTGATCCGGCCACCATGAAACTTTTCTTTCAATGTTTCAGGGAACATCGTCAGAATGCTTGCGCAGTTAGCGAGTGACAGAATTGCTGCAAACCAAAACGGCGTCGTTGCACCAAACCAACTTGGGGTGTCAAACAAACCGTAAAAACTTGTGTCTGGTGTGCTGAGTCGACCACCGAGATACGGCCCGATGATAAATCCGAGTCCGAATGCAGCCCCAAGCATGCCAAAGTTTTTTGCTCGGTTTTCATGCGTACTGACATCACCAATCGCGGCTTGCGCAACTGCCAAGTTTCCTCCCGTGACACCATCGAGGGCGCGTGCAGCGAACAGCAGTGGAATATTTGCCGTACTAATACCAATTGCAAACAGCACATATCCAATTGCGGTACCGAAAATAGAAACCGCGAGGACCGGCTTGCGACCATGTCGATCTGACAACTGCCCAAGAATTGGTGCGGCAATAAATATGCAAAGCGGAAAGATCGCTTGCAGCCAGCCAAGCATGATCAGGCCCTCCGTGAATGACCAGCCTTCGGGAGTCACTCGGAAAGGTGATCCGGGGCTGATCAAGAGTGGGAAAACAGGAATCAATATTCCGAATCCCAACAAGTCAATGAAAACAGTAAGAAAAATTGCCAGCATGGGGTTCTTGCGCACCGTTGCAGAGTACTACTCACCCTCTACAGTTGCTCTGATGAAAGACATCTTTTCACTCAATGGTCGTGTGGCACTCGTGACTGGCGGATCTCGTGGCATCGGCGCCATGATCGTCCAAGGCTTTTTGGAGCACGGTTGTTCACGCGTTTATATCACCGCCCGCAAAGCAGCACAGTGCGATGCCGCAGCAAAAAACCTCAGCATGTACGGCGAATGCATCTCGATCCCTGGAGACATCTCCACGCAAGCAGGCGTTGAGGCACTTGCTGCGGAGATTGCAAAACGTGAAGAAACACTTGACATTCTTGTCAATAACGCTGGTGCTGCATGGGGTGCGAAGTTTGATGAGTTTCCAGAGAGCGGATGGGACAAGACAGTCGACCTCAATTTGAAGACACCGTTCTTTCTCACCCAAGCGCTCGCACCACAACTGCGCGCTGCTGCAGCAAAGAATGGCCACCTCGCCAAGGTCATCAATATTGCGTCGATTGACGGCATCTCGACCAACTTGGAAGAGACGTACCCATACGCAGGTAGCAAGGCCGGTCTCATTCACATGACAAAGCGCATGGCGTTGCGTCTCATCAAAGATGGCATTGGTGTCACTGCAATCGCACCAGGTGCATTTGCTTCCGACATGAATAAGGTCGCACGCGACCATGGCGACGCAATTGCCGCTGCAATTCCATCCGGTCGCATCGGCACACCAGAAGACATGGCTGGTGCTGCGATTTATTTGGCATCTCGTGCCGGCGACTACGTCGTTGGCTCAACCGTCGTTGTCGACGGTGGCGTCACCTACGCGCGATAATTACTTTCGCGGCTTTTTTACATTTAGGTAGTTGCCTACAGAGGCACGCAACTTGACAATGCCGATGCCGGTTGTTGCGCTCACCCAAACAATGTCATCTTGAGCAAGACCACATCCACGAGCAAGATCCCGCTTGCGCGTCTCGAGTTGTGATGGTTTGACTTTGTCCAGCTTGGTAGCAACCACAGTAAACGGAATTCCATTTTCTTCAAGCTCGCCCAACACTTGTTGATCTAATTCAGTGGGTCCAATCACTCCATCAACTAATGCAAAGACCATCACGAGCGACTCACGGTCGAGCAAGTAGTTGGTGATCATGCTTTGCCAACGTTTGCGCACGTTTCCAGGTGCTGCGGCGTAGCCATAACCCGGCAAGTCAACGACTGTTCCACCATCAGGTGTCTCAAACAAGTTGATCAACTGAGTGCGACCGGGAGTATTGGAAACCCGTGCGAGTTGCTTGCGATTGGCAAGCGCATTGATCAGCGAAGACTTACCCACATTTGATCTACCAACTACCGCAACTTCAATTGGCGATTCAGGCAGATCACGAATATTGACGGCCGATGTTACAAACTCAAGTTGCAGGGGCCCGGACACCTATCTGAGTGTAATGATTCTTAAAATCATTAATTCTTAGCGCCTAAATGGGCGAAGTCCGTTGGCGGGAACATTTCCGAATAGTCCACGCTGGAAATCATCAACCGCTTGTTGCAGTTCGTCTCTGGTGTTCATCACAAACGGGCCGTGTTGAGCAACCGGTTCGCGAATTGGCTGACCACCGAGCAACATCACATCAAGCGCTTCGTGTGCCGATGCGCGAAGTGTGATCGAATCTCCATCAACGAACACTGCAAGCTGGCCAAGTTTGATTTGGTGTGCATCATCGCCAACGGTTCCGCTTCCTGACAACACGTAAGCAAGTGAGTTGTATGACGAGTCCCATGGCAATGTCATCTGTGCTCCAGCACTGAGCGTTGCATGTGCAACCACAATTGGCGTTTGCGTTGAGCCAGGTCCCTGATGACCACCAAGGTCTCCGGCAATCAATCGCACAAGTGCGCCACCGTCTTCCGATGACAACAAGACCACCTGATCGCCTTCCAAGTTTTGGTACGCAGGCGACATCATTTTCAATTTGGAAGGCAAGTTGACCCACAACTGAATTCCATGAAACAAACCACCCCGAATCACCAAGTCTTCGGGTGGAGTCTCAATATGCAAGATTCCACTACCGGCCGTCATCCATTGCGTCCCGCCGTTAGCGATGATTCCACCGCCACCATGACTGTCTTGGTGCACGAATGTGCCGTCCATTAAATACGTAACGGTCTCGAAGCCGCGATGCGGATGCCAATCGGTACCACGCGGTTCGAGTGGCGCATAGTTGATCTCGCCCATTTGATCCATCATGATGAACGGATCAAGATCGACAGTTGACACGCCAGCAAACGCACGACGCACAGGAAATCCTTCGCCCTCAAAACCACTTGGCGCGGTGGTAATCGAGCGCACCGAGCGAGAGCGCTTCGATAATGCCGCACTTATGCGCGGAAGTTTCAGTGTGTCTGCAGTGACGGCTGGCATTTGAGTGCGCTACCTACTGTGGCGCATACGTCGACAAGAAGTTGCCGATGCGCCCGATTGCTTCTGTGAGATCTGTCGCCCATGGCAATGTCACAATGCGTAAGTGGTCCGGTGTTGGCCAGTTAAAACCGGTTCCTTGTACTACTAATACATGCTCGGCTCGCAACAAATCGAGCACAAACTTGCGATCGTCAGCAATTGGATACACATTTGGATCAAGTTTAGGAAATACGTACAACGCGCCTTTTGGCTCGACGCACGAGACACCGGGAATCTTGCGCAAGGCAGTAATCGCGGCATTGCGTTGCTCGAGCAGTCGCCCACCTGGCAGCACCAAGTCCTTAATACTCTGTCTTCCGCCAAGCGCAGTCTGGATCGCATGTTGAGCAGGCACGTTTGCACACAATCGCATGTTGGTGAGCATCGTGATGCCTTCGATGTAACTTGTCGCGTGTTTACGCGGGCCGGTCATCACCATCCACGCAGCACGAAAACCTGCGAGACGATATGCCTTCGAAAGACCACTAAATGTCAGAGTAAATACGTCTGGTGCAATCGCTGCAAATGTGGTGTGTACTGCGTCGTCATACAAAATCTTGTCGTAGATCTCATCAGCCATCACGATGAGGTTTCTTTCAACAGCAAAATCGGCAATCTCGCGCAAAATCTCGGGGCTATACACAGCACCTGTCGGATTGTTTGGGTTGATGATCACAATTGCTTTTGTGCGATCACTGACTTTCGCCCTGATGTCGTCCATGTTGGGCATCCAGCCGTTTGACTCATCACACAGATAATGCACTGGCGTGCCACCCGACAAACTTGTTGATGCAGTCCATAGCGGATAGTCGGGTGCTGGTATCAATACTTCGTCGCCCTCGTTGAGCAGTGCATTCAGTGCAACCGGAATAAGTTCACTGACGCCGTTGCCCAACCACACATCGTCTACGTCGGTGATGTCGATGCCGCGCTCTTGGTAGTGCTGCACAACCGCAGTGCGTGCCGACAAGATGCCTTGCGAATCTGAGTAACCCTGTGAAATCGGCAGATTGCGCACAACTTCGACCAATACTTCTGGTGGAGTCTCAAAACCAAATGGCTGCGGATTGCCAATGTTCAGTTTGATAATCCTGTGTCCTGCAGCCTCTAAACGCTTGGCTTCTTCAAGCACAGGGCCACGAATGTCATACAAGACATTGGCCAACTTGTGCGACTGCATAATTTCCATGACTGTCAAGGCTACGCCGAGGCGCTTGTCAGCCACGCCTTATTTATCGCGACACCGCTAAATTTAGAGTCATCGAACCCACCAAAATCGTCCTCTTCTACAAGTTCACACCGCTTGCCGACCCAGAAGCAATTCGCCTGTGGCAGCGCGCACTCTGCGAGCGCCTTGATCTCAACGGCCGAATCATCATTTCGAAAGACGGCATCAACGGAACTGTTGGTGGATCGTTGTCATCAATCAAAAAATATGTGCGTGTAACCAAAGAGTTTCCCGCTTTCAAGACCATCGACTTCAAGTGGTCTGATGGCATCGGCAATGATTTTCCACGAATTGAAATTCGCGTGCGCGACGAGATAGTGACGTTTGGTGTTCCTGAGGAAATCAAGGTCAATGAAAATGGAATCATTGGCGGCGGCGTGCACCTCAAGCCTGTCGAGGTCAACCAACTCGTTGCCGAACGCGGAGACGACGTTGTTTTCTTTGACGGCAGAAGTGCATACGAAGCACGCATCGGCAGATTTAAAAATGCAGTCATCCCCGATGTAGAAACCACTCCAGATTTTGTTGCCGAAATTGAGAGCGGGAAATATGACCACCTCAAAGACAAACCAGTTATTTCGTATTGCACCGGCGGCATTCGTTGTGAAGTGTTGTCCGTGATTATGAAAAACCGCGGATTCAAAGAGGTCTACCAAATTGATGGTGGCATTGTTCGATACGGCGAAGAGTTTCGAGACAAAGGCCTCTGGGAGGGATCGCTGTATGTCTTTGATCGCCGTCTCAAAATTGAATTTAGTGATCAGGCCAAAGTGTTGGGCACCTGCAATCTATGTTCTGCGCCAACTGCCCAGTTTCATAATTGTTCAAACCTTGCTTGCCACAAGTTGACATTGGTGTGCAGTGCGTGCGAAGCCGCATCTCCCACAATTTCGTGCGAAGACTGCCGCGAGTAAGACTAGAAACATGGCTGTTGCATCCAAACCACACCAGGGAATTGTCACGCTCGACCTCGAAGGCGTGTTGGTGCCCGAGATCTGGATTGCTGTTGCCGAAAGCACCGGAATCCCAGAGTTGAAGCGCACTACTCGCGACGAGCCCAACTATGACGTGCTCATGAAATCGCGCATTCAGATCCTCGACCAACATGGTCTGACCATGAGCCGCATTGAGCAAGTGATCGCTGGTTTGTCGCCAATGCCAGGTGCCCTCGAATTTTTAGATGCATTGCGCGAGCGCACACAGGTCATCATTCTCTCTGACACGTTTGAGCAGTTTGGGCGCCCGCTCATGCGCCTGCTCAACTGGCCAACACTGTTTTGTCATCGTCTCATTGTCAAAGATGACCACATCATTGATTTTGAATTGCGTCAAGCCGACCAAAAGCGTCTTGCTGTTGAGGCGTTCAAGAAATTGAACTACCGCGTGGCCGCAGCCGGCGACTCATATAACGACACAGCGATGTTGGGTGCAGCAGATGCAGGGTTCTTGTTTCATGCTCCCGACAACATCAAGACCGAGTTTCCACAATTCGAGGCACTCGAAACGTATGACGAACTCTTTGTAAAGCTTTGCACTGCTCTCGACTGCTAGATCCCTGTTGCGGGATCGCCACAACTAGTTAGTTTGCTGCCTTCGCAAGATTGTCCATGGTGATTTCCATGTTCTTTTTGTTATGTGTTGCACGGTCAGCAACGCCACTCACAACCTTCCCCAGAAATGCGCTCGCAGCGCTGCGGTGATCGATCCAACTGTGCGTCACTCTGCTGCCTGCAGCAGTTGGCTCAATCTCGTACACCCAATCACACCAGTTGTTTCCGAAGACCATCAGTCCGAAAGAAAATTTCTTTGGAGCATCGCATGCATTGACTTTGACGTTTGTGCCCCAAGACTTCTTGCCATTTTTGTTTCGGCCTTTAAACGTTGCTCCAACAGCTGGTCCGGTTGCTCCCTTGGCCCACTTGCCGCCCTGGTTTTCTGGCGACCATTCACCCATGCGAGGCAAGTCGGTGACGAGTGCCCAAACTTTGTCGGGTGACGCAGAAAATTCTCGTGTTACTGAAACTGGTGCAGGTTGTGTCATTTCGCAACCATAGCAAAACAATTAAATACTTGAAAGGCGCAATTCAATGTGTTGGTCCGGGCGAACAAGTAACCCTTCATTGGATGACAGACCAAGAATCTGTGACCACCAGTTTTCGGTATCTTGAACATCTCGGCCGATTTTGATGTGTGGCAAATCGCTCGAAAAATCCGAACCTCCAATGGTCAAGTAGTCATCCAAACTGACAAGATCCAACGACGATATCTTCTCACCGTTTCGCTCGAGCCAACCATGTGGAAGTCGATTGCCCACCTCGATTGACGGCCTGTAATTGCGAATGATTTCATCAGTGAGTGGCTCAAGATCCGTTGTGGTTGTTGGAAGAATATATCTATAACCAATTTGTAATCCAAGCATGTCGAAGTGTGTCGCTTGATTTTGAATCGCACGGTCAAGCACTTCTAATGCTTCTGAATCTTGCAACACCTTATTGAGGTTGCTGTACGCAATTTCCTTATCTGCGTCAATTCCAAGAGCCATAAATACGTCAAACATTTTGAATGCATTGTCCATGCTGGCTTGCGCATTTCGTTCTGAAATAGGTCGGCGCTCTTTGTCATAAGTATCCAGTAGCGATGAATCCGCAGATCCTTCTTCTATTCGGTTTATCTTCCACATCAAATTGTGAATATCGCCAACTCCAGTGTTGAGACCCATTCCTCCGGACGGTGGAAACCGATGCGCCGCGTCTCCCGCAAGCAATACACGCCTCAATCGATATGAGTCGGCAATTTGAGACGTCATTGTCCACGAAGATTGTCGAAGCACGGTGATCGTTGCACTTGTAGGCACAATTGCATTGCGAATCAATTGATCGCATTCGGAAGGAGACATCTGTGCTTCATCGTCTTCCGCAATTGGATACATATAGACCCACTCGTTGTCGCCTCCGTGCGAAATCAAAGTCCCACCCGCTCGTGGATCACAGATCCAATAGAGAATCCCAGGGTTGGATGCGGTTAATGAGTTGAGATCGGCTTTGAAATGCACCGTGAAAAACTTTTGCAAATTGTCGGGGCCGACCATTGAAATACCGCACGCATTGCGGACACTGCTCGACGCGCCATCACATGCGATAAGCCACTTGGAAGAAATATTTTCGCTCTGACCATCTTTAGAAACGGTCGAGGTAATGCCATCACTACTTTCACTGAATGAATCCCAAGTCGATGCATATTCAACATCAATTCCACGATTTTTCAATTCAGAGACAAGCAATGGCTCAAGCAGATGCTGGGAAAGGTTTCGAAGCGGTGTTGGTGTAACGCTCAAATTGTCATCACCTTGTTGTTCGTATTGCAATGTTCCCAATACTTTTTCTCCTAGACGAGTCACCCAGTGAACAAGACCTGCTTTTTCAGGTGACTGGGCTGAACTACGAATCTTTTCCACATCGAGTCCAATTTGCCTCCAGATCTCAAAAGTACGTGCATTAATCACGTGGGCTGCAGGGGCACTTTGCGCCGTTGGTCGACGTTCAACGATCCGAACCGATAGTCCAAGTTCGTGTGCAATTAATGCGCCGGTAAGCCCTACAGGTCCGGCACCAACGATAAGAATGTCTGTTGTGTTATTGACCATGAGCCAGACCAGTGTCTAGAAAACACCTTCGTAACTGCCACCATCAAGTTGCAGATTCTGTCCGCTGATATAGCCAGCCTGAGCAGAACACAAAAATGCACATGCATCACCAAATTCTTCGGGCTTTCCCAACCTGCCAGCCTTTATTGACTTAATTTGATCTGCACGGGCTTCCTCATAAGTAACACCACGTATTTGCATCACTATCTGAGCCATTTGTTCCTGACGGTAGGTATCAAATCGTTCTGGCAGCAATTGATTGATCGTGACATTGAATTTTGCAAGGTCTTTTGAAAGCCCTTTTAAGACTCCAGTTAGTCCAAGACGTGGGCCGTGCGAAAGCGACATTGCCGAGTTCGGTGATTTAACCATTGCAGAACTAATCGCAACGATTCGACCGAATTTTCGCTCGCACATACCGGGAACAACGCGCTGCAAAAACATGAGTGGTGCAGTCAGGGCACGCTCAATAGATTCATGTAAATCGTTTTCTGTAATGTCCTGAAACATTTTGGGTGATGGACCTTCACCGTTCAGCAGGACAATGTCTGGAGAATCACATGCTGCAATCAGCTGCTCCTGAACTTCAATTGTCGAAGAATCACCGACAACTCCCTTGGCATCTACTTTGTACCTACTCGCAATTTCGTCAACGGCACGGTGCACATCGTCAGCCGTGCGACCGTTGATCACCACATTCACTCCTTCTCGGGCAAGGCTTTCGGCACATGCACGACCGAGTCCCCTGCTTGAAGCGAGCAATATTGCGTGGCGTTTTGCTATTCCGAGGTCCATATCAGTTCCCTAAATCAATCCACGAGCTTCACGAGCTGCTGCAATTTCGAAAAGGTCAGGTTGATTAATAAAACTTTCTGGTTCCTTTGGCCCCCACACCGAAAATCCGGCCGGTCCATCAGCACCCTCCCAATCCCGCTTACAAAAATCTCTTTCCCATGCTTCGTCATCAGTGATCTGATCCATGTCGGAGAAAAACTCAAACATGTTCCCTGAAGGATCGGTGAGATACCAAAAGATATTGGCGCCCAAGTTATGTCGACCAATTCCAACCACATTGGCATCTGGTCGTTCGGCCAGCACCGCCATACCCAACTTGCCAATTGCATCGACATCATCTACCTCAAGTGCGTAGTGATTGAGGTGACTGGTAAACCCAGGATGAATGAAGAAGTTGTGATGATCAGACTCGCAACGCATAAATGTTGCTATTCCATTCAAAACTTGATCCGAAACCCGAAATCCAATTCCATCAACATAAAACGCTGTGGCTTTCTCAAAATGGGGTGTTGCGAGCACAACGTGTCCAAGTCGACGGGGCCGACGAGGTGCAGTTTCAAGCAGTGCCTCTGCACGCGTACCAACTCGTTGATTGCGTCCTGGCGAGTTAAAGACTCGCTCAGGATTTTGCTGTAAAGATGGCGCAACTCCAACATCAATCGAAATTCGATGACCAAAAATTGGATCTACGCAACTCAAATTGGTTCCACTAATTTTTGACTCTACGCCCATCTCTCCAATACGTTGAGCAATCGCTGCTAAGTCGCTTTCAAATTCACAACTTAAGTGCAGCGCGTCAAGGTGGCGGTAATCATCCTCAACAACAGTTATTTGTTTCTTACGCTCGTCGGTTCCAAGCACGCCGGCTGTTGGACTGTTGAGTCCATTTCGGCTCCAGAAATCGCAAAGTTCTTGTGGATTCTTTACCGCCAAGTCAATGTCGAGTAATCCATTCAGTGCCATAATTAAGCCCCCTTCACATAGTCGCTCACTCGGCGACAGTGATTAATCATCGTGCCGATGCCAGCGATAGTCGTTGTAATGATGTCGCCATCTTTGAGAAACTTGCCTTGAGCGGCACCAATGCCATCTGGAGTTCCAGTGAAAATAATGTCACCTGGCACCAGAGTCGTGATCCGAGACAAGTACTCGATCAGTGTCGGCACATCAAAGATCAAATTTTTGGTGCTATCACTTTGACGAACTTCACCATTGATGTCTGTTGTTAATTGAAAGTCATCGAGGTCTGAAAAGTGATCGGTTGAATAAATGAATGGCCCGATTGGTCCAAATGTGTCGAATGATTTGCCTAAATCAAAATGTGGGGGTTGTGCAGCAAATTGTGCAAACCGATCAGATATGTCCTGACCGATCGTCACACCGGCAACATGACTCCAAGCATCTTTCTTGTCAATGTCTTTCCCACCGACCCCGATGACCACAACTAATTCAGCTTCGTAATCAACACCATCTGAGCGCATCTCAATATCGGAATTCGCACCAACCAAACAAGAAGGAAACTTCGTGAACACCAACGGATTGGTTGGAAGTTGCATATTTGCCTCATCTGCATGACTCTTGAAGTTGAGACCAACAGCGAAACTCTTTTGGGGCCGTGGAACTGGTGGACCGAGCGTGACACTTGAAACCTTTCCAGTTGGTACCGAGTCTTTCAATGATGCAGAAAGCAGGTGCAGAGATGAAAAAGATGCAATTGACTTCATCGGATCACTTGAAAGCGATCCATTGCTCAAAGTCTCCACATCAAAATATGAATCGCCTTCGACCAAGACTGCTCGGTCGCCAATATTCCCCAAGATAAATGACATACCGAGATACTACGACATCAAAATATTTGATGTCAAACTAAATGCTATGTTGCTGGGTATGGAAATTGCAGACCTAGTTGAACAGACAATCGCTACATGGTCAGTCGAACGACCCGACCTCGATTTCACGGCAATGTCAACTGCATTGAAAGTGAACCTACTCGTGACAAAGCAACTTGAATTAACAAATCAGTACATGTTGGAACTTGGTGTCACACTTGGCGAATTTGATGTGCTCGCGACTCTGCGTCGTCATGGAAAAAATGGCGTCTTGATGCCAACAGAAATAGCCGTGTTTGCAATGATCACACCGAGTGGTTTAACCAATCGGCTTTCTCGCTTAGAAAAAATGGGGCATATCGTGAGACTGAGTGACCCAAATGATCGCAGAATTTCACTTGTTCGCATCACCACCAAAGGTCGCAGAATTGCCGATCTTGGAATTGAGTTCGCCGCTCAACATTCAACCGACATTTTGGATGGAGTAAAGCCGGCAGATCTTGCAGTCTTCAAGCGAGTGATTGATCAACTAACTCTAAACGTCGAAAACCAGACATCTTCAACTGCGCAAACAGGTGCATCAAGCAAATAGCTACCAGTAATTTATGAACTTACTTTAAGGCATTCACTAAATTGTCGAGCGTGACGCCCATATTGCGAAGGTTGTGAGTGGCACGGTCTTCAACTCCACTGATGTCCTTGCCAAATGGTGCAAATTGTTCCCAATGTGTTCCGGCAACCCATGCATGCGTCACACGACAGCCGCTTGATGTTGGTTCAATTTCAAACACCCAATCACATAAATGATTTTCTTTGTAATTGAGAACGAACACAAACTTCTTTGGTGCATCACAAACTTCCACACTCACCGTTGCCTGCCATGACTTGTCGCCATTCTTGTTGTTTCCTCTAAATTTTGCTCCAACTGCAGCACAAGTTGCGCCGTCGAGCCACTCGCCACCTAGGTTCTCGGGTGACCACTCACCCATGCGAGGCAAGTCGGTAACAAGCGACCACACTTTTTCTGGAGAGGCTGAAACTTCTCGTACTACAGCAACGTTGTAAGTCATCGCCCGACCGTAGCAAAATATTGCACCACTGATCTCATCTAGCATTGATCAGATGGAGCATCAACTCTTTGGAGTGATCGAGGGTTTTTATGGTGACCCCTGGTCACAACTTGAGCGTCTTGCATGTATTGATGCTCTCGCCGGGTGGGGGGCAAACACCTATGTTTGGGCGCCAAAAGCCGAACCACGTCATCGCGATGCCTGGCAAGATCCCTTTACCGCAGAAGAGCTCGCAAATTTTGCAACATTGATTCATCACGATGATCGAATCACAGTTTCAATCGGACTCACTCCCGGCAGCACTGCAACCATTGACGACATCATCATCAAGATGAAACCGGTTGTTGACGCTGGTTGTCGCATCATCACACTGTGCTTTGACGATCTTCCGGTGCTCGACGCAGGTCGCCGACATCGCGAATTGTCGCACGGCATTTGCGATCAACTCGGCGTTGAAGTGCTGCTCGTTCCCACGCATTACGCAGGCACTACATCTTCCCCATATCTCGAAGCCCTCTGCGATGGATTAGACGCTCGAATCTCCGTGATGTGGACAGGCAATAGCGTGGTCACCGACGAGATCAGCGTTGCTCAGGCCAATACTCGCGCGCACGTGATGGGCTCACGAGCACCGCTGATTTGGGACAACGTACCCGTGAACGACGCAATGATGAGTTCGCACTTACATCTTGGGCCTTATGTAGGTCGCGATCCAAAACTTCGTGATGTGGTGTCAGGAGTGCTGCTCAATCCAATGATCTCTATGAGCGCGTCGCTTCCCATGATCGAATCGGCTTGTGCCTGGTGGCGCGGCGAGAATGCCATTGATGCATGGAGTCAGTGTGTTGATCGAGATGATTGGAGAATCATTGCCGAAGCAACTGCATATCCAGGCGAACTACATTGGCCCGGAGATCGGCCATCGCGTCAATGGTTTGAGCAAGTAGTGGCACTACCGCCGTGCAATGATCCAGACATCTCGCCATGGGTCGAATCAGCGCGTGCAGGTGCCCGCATTTGTTTGGCTGCATACGACGTGATGGAGAGCATCGCATCCGGTTCTCTCGCTTCCGATCTCACGCGTATTGCTTTACCGCTACTCAATCTGCGTCAATGGCTGCAGACCCCAGAGCGCACACTTGGCAGCGGCCCACGCACCCGACCAGTATTTACTCAAGACGAGACGGGTCGCTTTGCCATCACGAGTGGCGTGATCGTACTCACTACTTCAATTGTCGAAAACTTTGTTCACGATGCAAATCGCGCACTTGATGGCCTTTAAGTCGTTTTTCGCTTTCCGTAAACTAGACCCATGGTGAAACCTCAGACTCACATTCGATACTGGCTAGTTGCGGCGTTCTCAGTGGCGTTCTCAATAGTCGTTTCCGTACTCGTTGGCTACTCCCATACTGTTGCAGCAAAAATCGTTCCGCCGTCGCCGCCACAAATCACACGCATCGATTCAATTCAAAAAAGCAAAACAACGTATGACCTGCAGATCTATTTTTCCGTCGCAAGTAACGGCAACAGCACAAGTAAGGCGTCGCTCATTTCCACTCTTGTTTCGGCCTCGGGTAAGACATGCAGTTCAAATCTCGCAAAGCAATCCTGCATAATTCAAGGATTTAGGAAGAATGCAACTGTGATTATCAGTGCAAAATCCAAAAACACTGGTGGCTTTGGATTACCGAGTTCAATCGTGCGTTACAAGGTGGGTTCGAGTTCTTGGACAGTTGCCTCTCAGGTCCCGGCGACCACAACCAAAGTGGCCTTGCGTCCATACAGCGAATTTGTGCCTTCGTCGTATTCTTCAAAATCTCCAGCACCACTTGTCGTGCTCTTACATGGCTATGGCTCAACTGGAAAACAACAAGAAACTTATATGAACTTCACCGCTGTTGCCGAGCAACGGGGTTTCATTTTGGCTTATCCCGATGGAACAGTTGATGCAACTGGAAAGCAGTTTTGGAATGCAACTGAAGTGTGTTGCAATTTCTTCATGGATGTTGATGATGATGCATATCTAATCTCGATGTTGGACGACATGGAATCTAAATACTCGATTGATCGTAAACGAATTTATTTTGTTGGACATTCAAACGGCGGCTTCATGTCGTATCGCATGGCTTGCAAACACTCCGACCGCATTGCTGCAATCGCCAGTCTCGCGGGTGCAACATTCCTCAACTCAAGTGACTGTGCCGCCAAAGACCCAGTCAGCGTGCTCCAAGTTCACGGCACGAGTGACACAACAATTCTTTACGACGGTGGTTCAATCCTCGGCAGGCAGTACCCGAGTGCAACTGCTTCAGCCACCCAATGGGCAACCTTTGATCGGTGCTCCAACAACGCCGTGCCACGCGCAGACAAACTTGATCTTGTCACCACCATTGCAGGTAGCGAAACATCCATCACGTCATGGAATAATTGTCGCAACGGAACCGAGGTTGAGCTCTGGACAGTCGATCAGGGCGCACATGTTCCAGCACTGAGCACTACGTTTGCCAGCAAGATCTACGACTTTTTTGCATCCCATCCGAAGTCGTAATCATTCAAAAAACTGCGCATCGCAGTACGATTATTAACACTATGCGCGCATTATTCAAGCCGTCTGCAGCACCCGGCCTCGAGATGATCGAGTGCGCCGAGCCAACTCCTGGTCCATACGACGTCAAGATTCGTGTTGAAAAAACAGGTATCTGTGGCACCGACTTGCACATCGAGTCTTGGGATGCTTGGGCTGCTTCTGCAGTTAATGCGCCGCTCATCATTGGTCACGAATTTTCTGGCCGCATTGTTGAAATGGGCTCCGAAGTAAAGGCTCTCGAGTTGGGTGCACTTGTATCTGGTGAAGGCCACATCATTTGCGGAACATGTCGCAACTGTCGCGCAGGTCGACGACACATGTGCAAAAACACATTGGGCATTGGTGT
>ENA-UOYL01000141-UOYL01000141.1-marine-metagenome-genome-assembly--contig:-NODE-141-length-28326-cov-7.495133_pt1 | contig 28326 bp, 22 predicted proteins | sample MGYA00238173_ERZ767189 | MGnify/ENA primary metagenome ERZ767189 (study PRJEB28943, sample SAMN06267163) | marine metagenome | isolation source: Columbia River Estuary | place: USA:Columbia River Estuary... | reverse complement strand
GCTAATAATACCAATAGACAAGGGTTTTCAAGTAGAGACATTGCTAATTTTTCTGGCGGTGGTGGTGGAAGACCAGGCGGGGGCGGTGGTATAACACTTAATTTTGGCGGCGGCGGCGGTACCGACAACAATGCACAAGGAGTGGCTACCACGTTTTCTGGTGGCGGTAATTATTCGAATTTATTTAATAATAAGAAAACAAATTTCAATGCTAATTTTTCATTGAACGACGTGGAGCGTAATAATAATAGTAATTCATTTACACAAAATTTAACGCCAGGTAATTTATTTAACAGAACCTCCAATTCAAGATCTGTTACTAGAAACCAACAACAAAACTATGGTAGCACTCTTGATCAAACAGTTTCAGAAACCTTCTCTTATAAGTTTACGCCTAGTATAGGTAGGCAAAATGGGAGTTCTGAGTCTTATGATACTACCGAAACTTTTTTACCTGACGCTTTTAAAACTAAAACCAATGCGACGCGTTCTGCATCCACTAGTGTAACCGATGCAAGCAATGCGGCTAGTAATTTATTATTAAGAAAAAAGTTTGCAAAAAAGGGTCGTACCATTTCTTCTACCATTACCAATAGTTATAACGAGTCTAACGCCAAAGGAACTCAATTTACAGATCAATTCATTTACGCAACTGGCGGCGTCTTGTTAAAAGACTCCATCTTAGACCAACAAAATATTAGAAAAGGCAATACTCTTTCCTATTCAGCCAATGTAGTGTATACCGAGCCTTTGGGTAAAAAATCATTACTTGAATTCAATGCTTATTTAAGTCAAAGTATTGGCAAGACAAGTAGAAAGGTATATGATAAGAATGCAGATACGGATGCCTATGATCAATTAAATAAAAGGCTTACCAATGAATTTAATAGTGAGTACACCTATAGTGGGGGAGGTTTAAATTTTAGAACCAATCAAAAAAAGTATAATTTCTCTACAGGCTTTAGTTTGCAAAAGGCCCAATTAGTAGGAGAGAATATAAGTGCCAATACAAAATTGAATCAAAACTTTAAGGATATCTTACCAACTGCTACGTATCAATACAATTTTTCTCAAACGAAGAACTTGAATATTAATTACCGTACTTCAACCAATCAACCTTCCTTAACGCAGTTACAACCGGTATTGGATCAAAGCAATATCAATAGACAAACTATTGGTAATCCCGATTTGAAAAGAAGTTATGTACATAATTTAAATATGCGTTTCTTCTCTTCTAAAATTATATCAGGCCGTAATTTCTTTGCAAATTTGAACGCCTCTACTACCAATAATACGATAGTGAACTATGATAGTGTCTTACCTACTAGAGTTATTTTATCAAAACCTGTGAACGTGAATGGCGCTTACCGCGTGAATGGTAGTGTAAACTATGGTTTTGGATTAAAGAAAATATATTCAAGAATGAATTTTGGAATAAATGGTGGGTTAAGTAATAATATATCTTATGTAAATGCTTTATTAAATACCATTGTTACTAAATCTATTGGACCCTCTTTATCCTATAACTTTCAATTAGATGAAGTTGTTGATATCGATTTTTCTACTAGGTATTCTTATAGTAATACCAATAACGCCATTAACGCAGGTTTAAATACCAACTTTTTAACAAAGGTGTTTAGTGCCGAGATGAATAATTACCTGCCTAAAAACTTTTTACTCAATCAAAGCTTTACCTATACTATTAATTCTGGAAGAGCTGCTGGGTTTAATACTTCTATTCCTATTTGGAATGCCAGCTTCTCTAAGTTTTTCATGAAGAACAAAAAAGCGGAATTAAGAGTGAGTGCCTTTGATTTATTGAATAAAAATGCAGGTATTAGCCGAAACGTATCGCAGAACCAAATCGTTGACCAACAGTACAATGTAATTAACCAGTACTTCTTAGTAAGCTTTGTATATAGTTTACAAAAGTCGGGTTTGGGCGGCGGTGGTCCTAGAAATGTGATGATTCGTATGAATTAATTATCTTTATTAAAATACAATTTTTAAAATAAACAATATGCGTAAAATATTCTTAGCACTAACAGTAATGCTTGTAGCTTTTACAAGTGCTTTCGCTCAAGTAAAAGAAGGCAAGCTCATTTTTGAAAGAAAGGTGAACATGCATAAAATGATTACCGATCCTGAAATGAGGGCTCGTATTCCTGAGTTTAGAACAGATAAGTTTGAACTTTTATTTAACGAGCAAGCAAGTATGTTTAAAACCATCGTAGAGGAAGAAGCGCCAGACCCATTCGCTAATAGCGGTGGCGGTGGTGGAGGGGGTATGCGTTTTGCTTTTAGAATGCCTGAAACAGCCACTTTTACAGATATCCCTAATCAAATGCAATACGAGTCTCGTTCTTTATTTGAGAAAGAATTTTTAATTGTAGATTCCTTAAAGCCTAATAAATGGAAATTATCGGAAGAAACTAAAACCATCGCAAAGTTTGTTTGTAAAAAAGCTACTACTATGATTGTCCCACAACAAATGAATATGCGTTTTGGTGGTGGAAGAAATAGAAATAACACAGATACAACAGCCCCTGTAAAACCAAAAGAAATTGAATTAGTAGTTTGGTATACAGAATCTATTCCTGTGTCAGTGGGTCCTGATGCTTATGCGGGCTTACCTGGTGCTATCTTAGAAGTAGATAGTGATAATGGCGGGAATGTTATTACTGCGACTGAGTTTACAGCTAAATACGCTGCTAAAGAATTAAAGCAACCTACTAAAGGAGATAAAATGAATCGTGCTCAATTTGCAGAGAGTATGAAAAAAATTATGGAAGACATGCAAAGAGGCGGTGGAATGGGAGGTATGAGAATTAGAATGAATCAATAAATTTTATACTATCACTATACATTGTATGAATAAAATAAGAAGCCCAAAAAGCTTCTTATTTTATTATATACCATTTCCAACCAATGGTAATAGCCCTGGGTTCTCCTAAATAATAAGAATAAGCGCTGCTTCCTTTTACACTAAAGTTTTTGGTAGCCATGGTAGAATAATAAGTATTGGTAAGGTTTAATACATTCAACCAAATTTCTGATTTCTTCAATTGAAGTCCAAACCTAGCATTCAATAAATTAAAGCCAGGATAACGCGTAGTATTGGTTTCATCCATATAATAAGCCGATTGGTGTATCCATTCAAGCGAACTGCGTATTAGTTTAGTAGGCTTCCAGTTAAAAGATATATTATTGAATAAGTTGGGTGCCGCATTCATTTGTTTACCACTTACATCTACGCCTTTAATACTGGTATTTAAATATTTATGACGTGTATTAGTACCATTAAGGCTAATTTCCATAGAAGGCGCTAATTGATAGCGTACCTGATATTCAATACCCATATGGCTTGTAGCACCCGAGTTTTGATTTAAATTGACGCCATCGGTTTGTCTTACCGAAATAATTTCGTTCTTGCCTTGTAAAGAATAAATAGAAATTTCAGCGCTTATTTTTTTACTTTGATACCAAGAACCTATTTCTATATTCGAAAAATTTTGAGGTAATAAATAAGGTACTCTAATGGCATTGTATATCTCGGTTATTTGAGGAGGCACAAAACCTTTGCTATAATTTAAATAACCACCCCATTTTCTTTGGTTATAAGTAAGCCCTAATTTAGGTGTGAACTGTGTAAAATTATTATTGGCAGAAGGCGTTCCAATGGGAAGCAGGTTATTAAAAAGGTATTCGAAATTATCGTAGCGCATGGTCATGTTCAAGCGAATAGCTTTATTCAAATTGGCGATATAATTAAAGTAAATGGCTTTATTACTAATTTGGGTATTGTAATTGGTAATAAGTGAATCCCTAATTGGATAAGTATATTTTGTGAATTTGCCAATGCTGGTATCTTTTACAATATCTATATAGTTTGCTATTAAATTTTGATTGGTTATATCCCAGTAGCCACCTAACATTATTTTACTGCTTAGCAGTGGAATGCTCCATATATGTTGAAGGTCTAATACATAGGCATCGAAATGATTACTATTTACCTGGCCTTTAAATTTAGTAGCGTTAGCAGTAGAGGCTATTAAATAGGCAGGATTTTGGTCCATGGTATTATTTCGATACATGAAATTGAAGGTCGTGTTTGAATGCGTATTCCAGTTGTAGTCAAGGTTTTGTCGAAACCTTAAGGCATCAATTTTTCTAAAGGTGAAGCTTTGCTGCGAGCCAAAATTTTTCTGAAAAAATTTAATACTATCTAAGGAGCCTGTCATTTGTGTATAGTAATTAATGTATTGAAGGTTTTGATATCCCTTTAATTTTTCGTTGACTCTAAAAGTTCTTTTAACACTTAAGGCTTTTTTATTAAAATCGCTGTACTCGGTAATACCATTTTTTTGATCCGTGAAAGCAGCACTAATCATCCAGCCACCTGTTTTGGTGGGAGCACCCCAACTTAAATCCAATTTTTTAAAACCTGTATTGGTTATTTGAGTACTTATAAAAGCATCGGCTTTACTAGGAACGGGGGTAGTTAATATATTCACCACGCCTCCAATAGCTTCAGCACCATAGAGGGCAGAGGCAGGGCCCTTAATAATTTCAATACTATGAATATTGCTGCTATTCATTTCAATAAGGGCATTGCTGCTAAATAAGCCACTGGTTCTAATGGGCATGCCATCTTCTAAATATAAATAAAGACCTTTCAAGGAAATGGGTTGTCTTATGGACATCATATGTTGTTCATTACCAATGGTAGGCATATAGACACCACTTACTTTATTCAATAGAAAATCAATTCTTTGCGCTTTCGCCTCATCAACAGTTTTGGGAGATAGTATGGAAATGGCCACAGGCGATTCTATTCTTTTCTCTTTCAACTTGTTGGCAGATACCACAATAGTGGTCAGTTGGGTATAGCTTGTATCCTGTCCCGTAACAGTGCTGTATGCCAAAACCAAAATTGCCAGCATATTTTTTCTTAAAAAAACCATATTTGCAAATTTAGTAGTTAATTTAGTTATTCAGTTTTTCGTTGAACCTATTTTATCATAATTCAAATTTATCCGATGCGTAAAATTCTATTCCTACTCACATTACTATTATTGGTAGGCGCCCCTTTTATAACTGCTACTGCCCAAGTGAAAACGGTGCGAGCGCAAGCAAGTATTGTCAATGAATTATTAGCAGATCGTTTTAATAATTTACTACCCACTTTAATGGATCGTGCCAATATGGATTGCTGGGTAATTATAACAAGAGAGTATAATGAAGACCCTATTTTAAGAACCATGCTACCAGCGGAGTGGATAGCAGCGCGTCGTAGAACTATGCTAGTGTTTTATAGAAACAAGGAAAAAAATACTACTGAAAAGTTTGCAATAGCCAGGTATGCAGTGGGTACAGAAATTGCTGCCGCTTGGGATGTTGCAGCTTTCCCTAATCAGTGGGATGCCTTGGCTGCTTTATTGAGAAAGCTAAACCCAAATAAAATTGGCATTAATACTTCTGCCGATTATGGACATGCCGATGGCTTAGATCATACAGAGTATCTAGAATTCATGCAAAGCTTAAGTGCAAGCGAGCAAGCAAAGGTAGTTTCAGCAGAACCTTTAGGGGTAAGTTGGTTAGAAACTAGAACAGAAAAAGAAATGCAATTGTATCCAAGCATATTAAACATTACACATGCTATTATTAAGGAAGGTTTTAGTAATAAAGTGATAAAGCCTAATGTAACTACCTCGCAGGATTTAGTTTGGTGGTTTAGACAAAAATTAAGTGACATTGGGCTTATAACATGGTTTCATCCTTCTATAGAAATTCAAAGAAGAGTAAGTAATGAAAAAGATAATGTGATTAGACCAGGCGATTTTTTACATGTCGATTTTGGAATTACTTATTTAAGATTAAATTCAGATGTACAAGAACATGCCTATGTTTTACTGCCTTCAGAAAAAGAAGTACCTGCTACCTTGCAAGCGGCCTTTACTAAAACGAATCAATTGCAAGATTTTCTAACCAATGAATTCGCATTGGGCAAATCGGGTAATGAAATTTTAAAGCAAGCCTTAACCAATGCGAAGGCTGCTGGTATTAATCCAAGTATATACACGCATCCTATTGGGTTTCATGGCCATGCAGCAGGCACGACCATTGGCATGTGGGATTTCCAAAATGGTGTACCAGGTTCTGGCGATTACACGATGAAGGCCAATACCTGTTACTCCATTGAATTAAATGCAACACATACATTAGCAGGTTGGGACAAGCCAGTGAAAGTAGCACTAGAACAGAATGGTTATTTTAGTGGAACACGATTTGACTATATCGATGGAAGACAAACTAAAATTCATGCTATACAACCGAAATAAACTTTCTAGTATTAATTTTTAAAATATATATAATTATTTACTGCCTATTCTAATTATAAAAAAAGCCCCGATTTATCGGGGCTTTTTTGTAGTAATATTTTGTAGTAATATTTTTAAAAAAGTATATAAAAATAATTATTACTCATTTAAATTATTATAAACATCTATTTATAAAAATAATGTACAATAAAATAGGTAACAGCTGCCAGTACACCACTTACTGGAATAGTTAAAATCCATGCCCATAATAGGTTGGTGGTTACACCCCATCTTACGGCACTTAAACGTTTAGTAGCTCCTACACCTATAATAGATCCTGTAATGGTATGTGTAGTTGAAACGGGTATACCCATTTGACCTGTAAAAAATAAAGTGAATGCACCCGCTGTTTCAGCAGCTACTCCTTCAAGTGGGGTTACCTTGGTAATTTTAGAACCCATTGTTTTTATAATTTTCCAACCACCACTCATGGTACCTAAGCCAATAGCTAAATAACAAGAAACTGGAACCCAATCTGGTAATTGACTAAAGTCTTGCATGCTTCCATTGGCAATTAGTGCAGCACCAATAATACCCATCACCTTTTGAGCATCATTACCACCATGTCCAATACTGAAGGCTGCCGAACTAAACAACTGTAATTTTTTAAACATATAAGCAACGGTACGAGCTGTAGGCGTTTTTATTTTCTCTACATACAAATAAATGATCATAAATAAAATAGAAGCACCAATAATACCGTATACAATTACTGAATTATCTGCTTTGTCAATTTCACTTCCAAAAGTTTTTTCAATATTGAATTTGGTTATTTTTGCTTTTACCTTTTCTATATTTTTATCGGCAATAGGGTAAATACTATTTACAATTGTTAAAGCTGAGTCCAGGCTAATAGTACCTTCTAAGTATAATTTTAAAGGCTCTTTATATTCTTCTGTTTTATCTTTTGCAATAACGTAAATTGCTTTTGCCTCTTTATCTTCTGCCGATTTTGCTTCTACTACTAAAAAATCGTTTGCGTTTCTAACGTCATCTTTTAATTTGCTAACTGCCACATTTTTTAACCAGCCACTATCTTTTGCAATGCTTGCAATTTTATCCGCTGAGGAATTATCAAAATCAGATAAATAAGGTACTAGATTAATATAAGAAGCGTTAGCCTTTTCTAATTTTCCTTCATTCAATTGCAAGGCCGATAGCAATTCAGCATTGCCTTGTTTATTTTTAAGATCACCTTTAATAGTGGCAATTTCTTTTTGGTATTTATCTATGCTATAGAACTTTTGAACGTTCTCTTTTATTTTAGTGTCTTCAAATTTATCAAACAATAGCACAGTACCAGCAGTGGCAATAATTATAATGGCAAACCGCCACCATAAATTCCGCATAATGGTTACCACGGATATAAAAATAGATATTATGATACCTATAATGGGCGCTAAGAATATAAATAAAACTGTTTTTATGATTGTGTCGCTGTCTACTATTTTAGCCCAAGAATAATCGATTCCTTTAAGCATGAGTGCATGCGCAATAGCTGCACCTGCAAAACCTCCAATTAAAGTATGTGAAGAAGAAGAGGGAATACCATACCACCAAGTAAGTAAGTTCCAGAAAATAGCTGCGATTAAACCGGAGAAAATAACGGGCAAGGTAATAAAGTCTTTGTAAACGGTTTTGCTAATAGAGTTGGCTACTGCGTGGTCTTTAAAAATCCAAAATGCTACTGAATTAAATAAGGCCGCCCATAAAACTGCTTGAAAAGGTGTTAACACCTTGGTAGAAACCACCGTGGCAATAGAATTGGCTGCATCATGGAATCCATTGATATAGTCAAATATTAGCGCAAGAGCTATAATGATAATTAATAAAGTCATCTTGAATAAATTAAGGAATAAATTAAGCGTACTTGATAATAATAGATTCAACTACATTGGAAACATCTTCAATTTTATCGGTGGCAATTTCAAGTACTTGATATATTTCTCTTTTCTTAATTACTTCTTTAAAATCGTTCTCCTGTTCAAATAGTCTTTCAATACTCATGTCAAAAATATCATCTGCCTGATTTTCAATGCTATTCACCTTAATCATGGCTTCAGTCATTTCCTTAATATTATTCATATTGCGAAGTCCCAAGACCACTTTTTTAGTTTCTAGCGTACCTTGTAAAATTAATTCTGCTAGTTTGTGTATACCTGTATCGTTAGGGTTTACTTTATAAAAATTAATTTTTTTAGCAGAGGCATAGATATAGTCTGCAATATCATCAAGGGAAGAAGCTAAATAGTGAATGTCTTCTCTATCAAATGGAGTTATAAAGTTTCTACCTAATTCAGTAAAAATAGAATGTGTTAAATCATCGTTCTTATGTTCTAGGTTTTCAATCTGTGCTAAAATATTAGCCCTTACATCCGCATCTGGTTCGTTGACCATTTCTTTTAATTTGATGCCCATTTCATGAACATGTTCGGCTACTTCTTCGAATAATTGAAAGAAAACTCTATCCTTTGGCAAGAAAATTTTCATGATTGAATTGAAGTTCATAATAGGCGTTTTATAGGTTTGAATAATGCTTCACAAAAGTCCCCTTTTGGGTTCAAAAGGGGTTCAGGCCTATATTACCAAATTGTTACCAAATACAGGGTAGTAGGAATAGGCAATAAAAAAGGGAGCCGTTTTCACGGCTCCCTTATAAAATCCATAGCTTTCCCCCAAAAGCTTCTCAAAAGAACTCCATTTGAAGAAATATAATATCCAATTGAGTTACCTATTAAGTTTCGTAATAGGTTATTTCCTATATTTAGGTACTAGAACCCATATACTAAATAAGTTATTTACCTAATTTACAATTGATAATCAATGAATTACGCAAAATCTATACTATTTTCCATTTTTCTCTCATTAGTCTTTATAATAAGGGCTAATGCAGCGATTATTCAGCTCCCAGAACATTTTAAAATTACTAATAGTCCATTTTTAGATAAGATAACTAGTATCCAAGACCTTGAATGCAAGGTTTTTCTATCCAAGCAAAATGAAATCATTCCTGTAGACGGAACCATTTTTAAAATGAATGGGCAGGAGCTGATAAAGACGAAAGAGAAGCTTTACTTATTAATATCGCAAACAGGGGTTATTTATCAATTAGAAGATAAGGTCGATTCTAGCTATTCTTTTCACCGAATTGATAACACTATTAATATTAATTACAATATAGCGAGTAATAATTTTGTTTGGGACAAACATATTTATAGTTATGGGGGCTATGGTTTTTGGAAATTAAATGGACATCTAAGAGCTTTTAATTTTTTAGACAAGGAATGGGATATCGTACCCGCTAATAATGAAATCATATCTAATGGGCATAATTGGTTTTCCAAAAATGAAGGTAGAGTATATGTACCCTTTCAAGCTATCGTTAATGCAGGAATTGTGGGCCCTGAAAGTATAAAAGGAACAAAAAATTATGATAGTTATTACTTAGACATTGCTACTAAGAAATGGGTAAAGTTAGGATCGATGCATGCGAACGCTAAAAAATTGATAGAAGAAGCTAGTATAACAAATTCATTTCTTAACATTGACAGCGGATACATTTATTTAAATCAAGACGAAGCGTATTATTTTAATTTCATTGCAAATAAAATATATAAGTCTAATAATTCAGAATTGAATCAATTTTTTATAAGAAGGGCGAATAGTAATGATATTTTTTTATACAAAGATTCTATATTTAGTTTTAGTCCAGAAAATCAATCCTTTTTTACCAAAAAATTCTCGTCCAATTCATTCGAACTACTGAATCATGCTATTTGGGGGCTTGATGATAATTATTTTTATGTTATTATTTTCATAATTTTTATTTTAACTGTATTTGTTTTTTCTATTTGGCTATTTAATAGAAGTGTTAGTAAGAAATTAGAACAGTCGCAACTTAAAATTTTAAAGTCGAAGTCGGTCAATCAGGCCTTTGTGGGCACGGAAGTGGCCTTAATTACCTTATTACTTAAAAATTCTAAACAAAGCATGAATGTAGAAATTAATGAAATTAATCATGTGTTGGGTATCAAGGATAAAAATGTGGGACTACAGAAAAAAGTGAGAAGTGATATGATTAACGCTATTAATGAAAAGTACCAATTCATTACACAATCTGAATTACAGCTTATAAGTAGTGTGCGCAAGGAAGATGATAAAAGGTTTTATGAATACTTTATTTCGGCTACTGAAATAAAATCTATTGAGCGAATTTTAGAGCAAAATTGATTTGTCATAAAATTGTAAAATTACACTACTCTCGGCCTAAGTTTTATCATGAATATATCAATGGATGTATTCAAAGTTCGAGCTTTGCGGCTCGATGTCTAAGAAGCCCTTACTATTTTTATTTTTTATTATTCCTCAATGCTTATGGGGCCAGGCAAAGTTTGTAAAAGATACCTTATTTGCCAATAGCGATAGTGTTGTAGTTACAGCTACCAGAACAGAGAGAAAATTAAACAACCTTACCGTTCCTGTTACCATCATCAATGCAAAAACAATCCAACAAAATGGGTCTTTGCGTTTGACGGATATCTTAAAAGAACAAACTGGTATCAACTTGACTAGTGGTTTTGGCGCAGGTATACAGTTACAAGGGCTTAATCCAGACTATACTATTATATTAATCAATGGAGAGCCCTTGGTTGGACGCACTGCCGGGGTATTGGATTTAAATAGAATCGCTTTAGGGAATATTAAAAAAATTGAAATTGTAAAAGGTCCCTCCTCCAGTTTATATGGTAGCGAAGCCATGGCGGGTGTCATCAATATTATTACCGATGCAAGCATGGGTGCGCCACTGACAATGGGTCTGAGGTATGGAACTTACAATACAGTAGATGCTAATCTTGAAACAAAATTACAAACCAGCAATTTTCAATACCAAGGATTTATCAATAGTTATAATACAGATGGATATAGTATTCGTCCCAATAGCAATAGTCGCGTTACCACACCGATTGACCGATCTTCAACCACTCAACAAATTAAATGGGATTTATCTAGTAAAACTAATTTTGTCCTGAATACACGTTTTACCAATGAGCAAATTCAAAATGAAATTGCAGTAGCTAATAATGGCATCACTATTTATTCAATTGGGAAAGAAAATATTAAAGATGTAAATGCATCTGCTACATTAAATCATCGTTTTTCTAAAGCTTTAAAAACGAGTCTAAGAACGTATACAACTACTTATGATGCTGTTCAAAATTTATTAACCATTAATGGGCTGCCTTATAGAGATGTATTGAATCATAATTTTAAGCGCGTAGAAAATCAGACCGATTGGAATCTTAATAAAAATATACAAGCGGTCTTTGGTCTTGGTGGGGTTTGGGAAGGTGTGAAAAGTAGTCGTTATGATAGTGAAAAAATAAGGAAGCAAAACGATATTCAATACGCATTTACACAATGGGAGTGGAAGCCATCGGAGCAATTTACTTTGATTGGAGGTCTAAGATTTGATCAAAATAAGCAATTTGCTTCTGCCTATAGTCCTAAGATTTCAATGTTGTATAAGTTGAATCCACAACACCAATTTAGATTCAGCGTTGGCCAGGGTTTTAAAGCACCAGATTTTAGACAATTGTTTTTAGACTTTACTAATGCAGCTGCGGGAAGTTATAGTGTATTTGGTTCTGCGCAAGCACAACAAGTGATTGCCAAATTAGAGGCACTAGGACAAATAGGCAATTTATTTCCCAATTATTATTTATTAAAAGCACTTAAGCCTGAATATTCTAATGGGATTCACTTTACATGGGATTGGAAAATTAATACCCGTTCTGCTTTGTCATTACAATTATTTAGAAATGATATCAAAAATTTAATTGAAACACAGCAAGTAGGTACTTATATCTCAGGTGCTCAAATTTATAGTTATTTAAATATTGGACGCGCCTTTACGACTGGCTTTGAATTAGAAGGACAACATACTATTAATTCAAATTGGTCCCTTAGCGGAGGGTATCAGTATTTACGTACAGGTGATAAAGATCAAATTGCAGATATTAAATCAGGCACAGTCTATACCAAAAATAGCCAAGGCTATAGCAGGATCATGAAATTGAACGAATATGTTGGTTTACCCAATACAAGTAAGCATAAACTACAGGTAAAAGTAAATTATAATTCCCCCAAGGGTTATTACTTGAATCTAAGAGCCATTTACAGAAGCAAGTGGGCTGTTAACAATAATAACGGCAATGAAGTTTTTGACAATGGTGATGTATTTGCTAGTGGCTATGTTGCCATCAACAGTGCTGCTGGCAAATCATTCAAGAATGGTGTAAGCCTTCAGGCAGGTATAGATAATATCTCCAATTATATCGACGCCGCTAACCTGCCTAATTTACCAGGTAGAACATTTTACACCAGCATTAAATATCAATTACAAAAAAATAACAATAAATAAAAAACAATAACACATGAAAATGAATCTAAGAAAAATTGCGATGGGATTAGGACTATGTATTGCTTTAGTTGCTTGTAGCAAAGAAGAAGAAACAATCGTTGTTCCAGTGAGTGTGAGTACCCGAACAGTGAATGATCTTGCAGCAGATACTGTAACAGGATTAGGTGCTGATGGCAGACCTCAAAGCGCAGGTACAACTACTTATTACAGTTTGGTAGATAACAAAATAATTGCTTCAACAGATGCAGCTTCTACTAAATGGGATATCGCTTTTTCGTCTACTAAAATTTTAGTGAACAGCGGAACAAGTGGTCCAGGATTAGGTGGTGCATTTGTTTTTAAAGGGTTATTTGATGATTTAAAAACAATTCCAACCGATTCAAGCTTTGCAACTGATAATTCAAATGCAGCTTCTTATGCAATTCCACTAGGAAGCGGAAAAGCATGGTATACTTATGATGGGTTGACAACACTTGTAAGTCCAATTGCAGGTCGTGTTTTAGTGATTAGAACTGCAAATGGAAAATATGCAAAAATTGAAATTTTAAATTATTATAAAGGTGGTGTAACCTTAGCGTCTACTGCATCAGTGAATGATAAATTATTCAAGCAACGTTACTACACATTTAGATATGCTTATCAACCAAATGGTAGTAAAGTATTTTAAACGTAAAAATTATTAGTAGATAAAATTTTCTTTCCCCCTTAGTACTTCCAATAAGAACGCCCCGCAGTCAATAAGACTTCGGGGCGTTCAAGTTTAGAATATAAAATAATTAGCGCTCTAATTTAAAATTGGCATCGGTTGCTGGACGCTTCGCTAAGTTGGCTACTTTCCAACCACTGCGGTACATCCAATCGGCCATTTTCTTTAGCTTAGGGTAGTTAATATTTTCTGCATTATCAAGTGGGGTGTGATAATCTTCATGTAATAAGGTAGTATACATCACAGCAGGAATACCTAGTCTTGCATAAGGTAAATGGTCGCTTCTAAAATACCAGCCTTCTACATGGGTTACTTTATCGTAGGCGGTATCTAATTTAAACTTAGGCCCTTCATTATTGGCAGCTAAAATTAGGTTCACTAATTCAGTTGAATTTTTATGCGGCGATTGCATGCCTAAAAATGCAGCGCTATCGATATGGTTTCTACCAATCATATCACCATTTAATACGGTAACTATATTTTTAATAGGCACAGTAGGATGCTGCACATAATATCTTGAACCCAGTAAACCTCTTTCTTCAGCGCCATGAATCACAAATAAAATAGAACGCTTCGCTGGGTTTTTCATAAAAGCCCTTGCACTGGCAAGCATAGCCACATCCACACTTGCATTGTCATCGGCTCCATAATAAGTAGAATCATTATTATGTGCATTTCTAATACCATGTGCATCTTGATGTCCGCTGTATAAAACATATTCCTCTTTTAATTTTGGGTCGGTACCATTAATTTTTCCAATAATATTTACAGAAGGGTAACTGTATTTATCTACTATAATATTCGCGTTCATAAAAGCAGTATTATTTTGTAAATCTGCTTTTGCATTTGCATGCATCCATAAAATAGGCACAGTAGTTGTAAGCGTTACATTGGGGCCACCATCAATATCATAATTACCTCTTTTAAAATTTTCTGCAGCATCGTCCCATGCTTTTTCTGCAAAATCATCTGCAATAATAATAACGGCAGAAGCACCTTTTCTAATAAGGGGCATAACATATTTTGCTTGCACGCTTCTGCTATAGCGCCAAGTAGGTAAAGAAACATTGATATTAATTCCTTTAGAAGAAGCCTCAATAGCCACTACTTTATTTTTAATATCTAATTGTAAAGTATCTATGTCTGCAGCATTACCTAAATAAATAATAGGAGCTACAATGGAAGCATTGGCCATTTGTGCCACAGCCACTTCATTCCAAAGCTTTGCAGTTTTATTATTAATTTTTATCACCGACTTATCTGAGATATGATTACGCCATAAATTAAAAAATTGTAAATAAGTACCATCATCTCCAGCAGGCAGCAAGCCAATACTTCTATATTTTTCAGCTAACCACATAGATGCTTTTAATTCATCTAGAGTACCTGCCGACCTACCCTTAAAATGTGCATCAGCAAGGGCGTATAAATCTTTTTTTAATTCGCTCTCTTTAATATACTTCAAGCCAGGAGGGTTGGCCTTTTGCGCCAATAGAGAACTGCTCATAACTAATAAGTGAAAACTGCTGATTATGAATACTAGAATTTTACTATTAATTTTTTTCATACTATCGTTTTTAAAAATTTGAATTATTTCTTTGCTTTAAAGCTCCATGTAAAATTAAATTCGGCAACTACTTCGCCTTTTGAGTTCGTGCCCACCGACTTACAAATTACTGTTTTTCCTTCACCGGTAGCTATAGTTTCTTGAATAGCTTCTTGAATGGCCAAGCCATCTTCACAGCTAAATAAAATAGTACCTGTTGCTTTTTTTAAAAAATTGGCCTGCGTGCCCACAACCAGCATACTAATTTTAGGAACTCTTTGGTATACTTGAGCAAAGGCTAGCATGCCGCAAGTCATTTCTGCCGCCATTGCTTCCACCGCGAAATAAATTGATTGAAAAGGGTTTTGACTAAACCAAGAGTAGCGAATACGTACTACACATTTTAGATCATCAAAATAATGTATTCTCAAACCCGCAAAAAAAGCGGCCGGCAATTTTGTAAATAAAAAAAAGCCAAATGAAATAGGGTTGGTAATTAAACGACTGAATTTACTAAAGGCTGGGTTCATAGTGTATATGCTTGTGCTATAAAATTAAGGATAATTAAGCTATTTATGATTCCTATCAATAAACAGCATGAAACTTTGCCTGCACTAGAATGGAGCGTTTTGGTATTGAAAAAAAAGGTAGTTTTAAAGGGTGCCTTTTTAAGTTAATGACCTAATTTTAAGACCAAAACCAATTGCTATGACTCAAGGATTACAAAGCTATGATTACATTGTTTTTACACTCTACTTTTTAATAATTGCCAGCTATGGCTTTTGGATTTATAAGCGTAAACAATTGGCCACTGCCAATTCCACCGATTTCTTTTTAGCAGAGGGTCAATTAACTTGGTGGGCTATTGGAGCAAGTTTAATTGCCTCTAATATTTCAGCAGAACAATTTATTGGAATGAGCGGGAATGGTTTTAGATTAGGTTTAGCTATCTCTGCCTATGAGTGGATAGCAGCCGTTTCTTTAGTCTTGGTGGGTGTATTTTTTATGCCGGTGTATTTGAAAAACAGAATTTACACCATGCCACAGTTTTTAAAAACAAGGTATAACGAAACAGTGGCCATGATCATGGCTATCTTTTGGTTGTTCTTATACATATTTGTAAACCTTACTTCTATTTTATATTTAGGAGCCATTGCTATTAATAATTTAACAGGTGGCGCCCACTTTCATTTAATTATGATAGGTCTTGCGCTATTTGCCTTGTTCATTACTTTAGGGGGTATGAAGGTGATTGGCTACACCGATGTAATACAAGTATTAGTATTAACAGTGGGAGGACTTATCACTTCATATATAGCATTAACTGTAGTGGGAGAAAAATTTGGGTATGGTAGTAACGCCATTGCAGGATTTAATCATTTATTAAAAGCAGCACCAGATCATTTTAATATGATATTTGATAAACCCGGTGCGGGCGCTACACAAAAACAAATTGACGATTATTCAAGCTTACCAGGACTTGCTATGATGGCAGCAGGTATGTGGGTAGCGAATTTAAATTATTGGGGATGTAATCAATACATTACACAAAGAGCCTTAGGCGCCGATTTAAAAACGGCAAGAACCGGCATTTTCTTTGCAGCCTTTTTAAAATTATTAATGCCTGTACTAGTGGTGCTTCCAGGTATTGCAGCTTATGTTTTATATCAAAATGGAGACTTGCAACAAGAAATGTTAAGTAATGGTAGTTTAAATCAAGACAATGCCTATTCTTCTGTTGTAGGGTTTTTACCTGTTGGGCTGAAAGGCTTATCTATGGCGGCTTTGACAGCAGCTATAGTAGCTTCTTTAGCAGGCAAGGCCAATAGTATATCTACTATTTATTCTTTAGATATTTATAAAAAATATATTAATAGAGAAGCCTCTGATACTAAAATAGTCACCACGGGTCGTATCATAATTATTATTTCTTTAATCATTGCCATTATAATTAACTGGAACGATACATTAGGTATTGGCGGAAAGGGCGGCTTTGAATTTATTCAAAAATATACAGGTTATATTTCACCTGCTATCTTCCCGGTTTTCTTATTAGGTTTCTTTTGGAAAAAAGCAACTTCAAAAGCGGCTATCACAGGAATTATTGTTGGAGTAATACTTTCTATTGTATTTGATAAATTTATAGTGGGCCTCGCTGGCAATGAAACTATTTTATATACTGCTTATTCTAATGGGCACGGTGGTTTTGAAATTCCTTATTTAATTCAAATGGGATTAGTGTTTGCCTTTACCATGATAACTATTGTACTTGTAAGTTTATTAGATAAGAGTGGACAAAAACATGAAAACGATTTAATAGAAGATGGTACTAAATATAAATTAACCAATGCCAATTTAGCAATGGTCATTATTGTACTAGGATTAGTAGCTGCCATGTATATTCGTTTTTGGTAAATAATTATATAATTATAATGAAAACAAAAAATTCAAGCGTTTTTTCTTTACTACTATTAGTAACAATTACTTCATCGTTATTTGCACAAGAAAAAAATACAGCTAATCAAAACACCCAATTAATTACCAATATCCAATTAATAGATGGCACGGGTAAGCCTGCTTATAGTGCATCGGTAAGAATACAGGGGAAGAAAATTATGGAACTAGGTCAATTAAAAGCTGGTACAAATGAGCAGGTCATTGATGGCAAAGGACTTGTCTTAGCCCCTGGTTTTATTGACTCTCATAGCCATCATTTTGGAGACTTAGATGACCATCCGGAGGCCATTCCTACCAATAGCCAAGGCATTACCACTATTATTATAGGTCAGGATGGGGGCAGTTATGCAATGGATAGTTTAACCAAAATGTTTAAAGAGCATTCTATGGCAGTGAATGTGGGAACCTACACAGGACAAGGAACTTTGAGAGAAGAAGTGATGGGAGAGAATGATGTGTATAGAGAAGCTAGCCAAGTAGAGATAGATAAAATGAAAATTATTTTACAAAAAGAATTAGAGAAAGGTTCATTGGGTTTATCTACTGGGCTGGAATATGAGCAAGCCTTTTTTTCAAGTAAAGATGAAGTAATACAATTGGCACAAGTAACAGCTGCTGCTAAGGCAAGGTATATGAGTCATATAAGAAGTGAAGATATTAGATTTCAAGACGCTATTGATGAAATTATTGAAATTGGAAGGGTGACTAAAATGCCCGTACAAATTTCACATATTAAAATTGCCCTCAAAGACGATTGGGAAACTTCCAAAGCATTAATTACAAAATTAGAAAAAGCAAGAGCTGCCGGAATTAATATTACTGCCGATGTATATCCTTATACTTATTGGAATTCCACATTGAGGGTTTTATTTCCAACAAGAGATTACACCAATCCGGTGAGTGCAGAGTTTGCCGTGAATCATACGTTTGATGCCAGTGAATCTTATTTAGTAAAGTATGCGCCCGTAGAAGCCTATAGAGGTAAGACCCTTGCAGCTATTGCTGCTATGAGAAATGAAAAGCCGTCTGTTACTTTAATGGCGTTAATAGCTATTGCTTCAGATTTTAAAGAAAAGAACCCCAATTTTAAAGGAACCGTAGAAGCCATTGCAGCAAAGTCTATGATTGAAAAAGATATTGCTAATTTTATAGCTTGGCCTTATGCCAATATATGTTCCGATGGTAGTGCAAGTGGGCATCCTAGAGGCCATGGTGCTTTTACAAGAGTATTGAGTAAGTATGTTAGAGAAGATAAAATTATTTCATTAGAAAATGCTATTCATAAAATGACAGGCCTAACAGCAAAACATTTAGGCATAACTGACCGTGGTATTATTGCAGCAGGTAATTACGCCGACTTAGTTTTATTAAACCCCGCTACAGTGAAAGATAATTCAACTATTCAAAATGGCACGGCTTTGTCAACAGGTATTGAAATGGTTTGGATTAATGGCCAACTTAGTTATCAAAATCAAAAGGCTACTGGAAATTATCCAGGTGTACTTATCAAAAGAAAATAATAGCAATAATTCAAAATAGTAAAAGCAAGAAAAAGAAAATGAACAATGCAATTATATTAACGAATGGTTTATTAAAAGCCTTAGATGCAAAAACTGCACACGGGCTTATTAGAGGTACAGAACGCTTTACCATTAAAGGTGTAGTTGATTATGCTGAAACTGCTGGACAGGATGCAGGCATATTATTAGATGGTAAAAATAGAAATATTCCGGTATTTGAAAATTTACAAGAGGCTATAAAGGGGCTTACCGATATTCAATTTTTAGTGATTGGAGTGGCTACAGTAGGTGGAAGACTACCCGGCAATATGTTAACCACTATTATTGAAGCCATTCATGCAGGTTTATCTATTGTGAATGGTTTACATGAATATTTAAATGAGAAGCCAGAGATAGTAGCGCTTGCTAAAGAAAAAGGGGTACAATTAATTGATGTAAGAAAACCCAAGACAAGAGAGCAACTTAGTTTTTGGACAGGAGATATCTATAAAGTAACAGCGCCCATCATAGCCGTTATAGGCATGGACTGCGCCATGGGTAAAAGAACTACCGCTAGAATGTTAAGACAGGCCTGCGAAGCAGACGGACTAAAGGCTGAAATGATATACACTGGACAAACAGGTTGGTTGCAAGGTGGTAAATATGGTTTTGTTTTTGATTCTACTTTAAATGATTTTGTTTCTGGAGAATTAGAAAATGCCATTCTTACTTGTTGGAAAGAAACCGCACCCAATTTTATTTTCTTAGAAGGGCAGTCTTCTTTAAGAAACCCAAGTGGTCCTTGTGGTATTGAGTTATTAATATCTGGTAATGCTAAGCATGTAATATTATTATTCGCTCCTAAGCGTAAATATTTTGACCACGATGAAAAATGGGGATCTATTCCTAGCGTTGAATCGGAAATTGAGATTATTGAAAAACTAGGTTCAAAAGTAATAGCGGTAGGTATTCACACAGAAGACTGTAGTACCGAAGAAGCTTTTGCTTTTCAAAAACAATACGAGCAAAAATTAAACATACCCGTATTATTACCTATTCAGGAAGGAGTAGATAAAATATTGCCTACTTTAAAAGGCCTAAAAAAATAATTGAGCATATAAACCTTACTAAGTATAAAGTTAATTTTAAAAAATTAACTAAAATTTTGAGTAATTAAAAAATAAAATAAATAATTAGTATCTAATGAAAATAGTAGCCCTAAGATCTTATCTAAAAAAAATGGCTTTGACCAAGCCTTATACTATTGCCTATAGCACTTTCTCCGATGTAAGTTTAGCTTTTTTTGAAGTAGAGTTAGCCAATGGTATGGTGGGCTATGGTTGTGGAAGCCCAGCAGGAGAAGTAGTAGGAGAAACGACTGCACAAACAGCTATTAATTTAGAAACTGAATTTGTTAAAAATTTTGTGGGTAGAGATATTCGTCATTTTCAAAAAATGATTTATGAATCAAGGCAACATTTTGATCACTTACCTGGAACACAGGCTGCTATTGATATAGCCATGCACGATGCCTTTGGAAAATTCATGGGTATTTCAGTGGCTGAATTTTATGGACAAAAAATAAAAGCCTTACCTACTTCTATTACTATTGGTATTAAAAGCGTGGAAGAAACTTTAGAAGATGCTGCTGGTTTTTTAAGCCTAGGCTTTAAAGTATTAAAAGTAAAACTAGGATTGAATATAGAGGAGGATATTGAAAAAGTGCTTAAGCTGCATGAAAAATATCCAACTGAATATATAATAAGAGTAGACCCGAATCAGGGCTATAGCTTGGCCGACTTGAATAAATTTATAGAGGCTACTAAAAAAGTAGGTGTTGAATTAATAGAACAACCTTTACCCGTAGGTAAAGAATTAGAATTATTAAAAGTTGATCCCGCTTACCGTTCTATATTAATGGGTGATGAATCCTTGAAAGACCCGCAAGCTGCATTGGAATATGCTATTAGCAAACCTTTCGGTGTATACAATATTAAATTAATGAAATGCGGTGGTATTATGGGCGCTATGGAAATTGCGACTATTGCTAAAAATGCAAATATTAATTTATTCTGGGGATGTAATGATGAGAGTATTATAAGTATTACTGCGGCGCTTCATGCCGCTTACTGCTGTTCGAATACTAAGTATATCGATTTAGACGGCAGCTTTGATTTAGCGGAGGATTTAGTTACCGGCGGCTTTGAATTAAAGGATGGCTATATGCATATTAATAGCCAGCCAGGCTTTGGGGTTACAAAACTATAGTACAATTGCTAATAGATGTACTAGTCTTTATATAGAATACACTAAATTGTAGAATGGAAGTATTAAAACCCAAAATAGGAGTAAGCACTGCTACTTTTTTAGTCGTAAGTGTAATTATTGGCTCTGGTGTGTTTAAGAAGTTAGCGCCCATGTCTCAGGAGTTAGGTTCTCCCGTATTAGTTATTCTTTGTTGGGTAGTTGCTGGCCTTATTAGTTTAGCAGGTGCTTTGTCCACTGCTGAGATGGTAAGTATGTTTCCTAATTCGGGGGGAGAATATTTTTATTTTCAAAAAGTATATGGCCGCTTTTTTTCTTTTATGTATGGATGGGCCAGTTTCACCGTTATTAAAACATCTTCTATTGCAGCATTGGCATATATTTTTGCGCAGTCATTAAATAGTTTATTTCCACTTCCCATTATAAATGGAGATACTAGCATTTTAGGTATAGCTATCTCACAAGGTTTATTTATTAAATTGTTAGCTTCTTTATTAATTATAGCACTCACCTTATTAAATTATCGGGGGGCGCAGTTTGCAACAAAATTAAGTACGGTACTAACTTATTTGATGTTAACTTGTATAGTTGCCTTTATTGCCATTGGATTTGGTTCTACAGAAGGAAGCATTAGCAATATAACTACAGCAAGCCAATTACCTAATGCCCCCGATTTACATGGCTTTAGTTTGCTGAAAGCCTTATTCGTGGCTAGTTTGGGTGCTTTTTGGGGCTATGAAGGATGGAATAGCGTTGCCTATGTAGGGGAGGAAATAAAAAATCCTAAAAGAAATTTACCACTAGCATTAGGCATTGGTACATTAATTGTGATGACTGCTTATGTTTTATTAAACATTGTTTTTGTATATATTTTACCTATTGATTATTTTATTCAACTCACCCCTAATAAAATTGCTGCAGTAGAAGTGGCAGGTAAATTAGGTGGATCTATTGGAATGGTACTTGTAGCTAGTTTAATTGTAGTCACTACTTTGAATGCTACCAATAGCACTATATTAACTTCGGCTAGAATGATGTATGCGATGGCAAGAGATAAATTGTTCTTTTATAAAGCAGCGAATGTACATCCCAAATACAATACACCCGATATAGCTTTATTTATTCAAGCTTTTTGGGCCATTGCTTTAGTGTTCTCTGGAAGCTTTGATCAATTAACCGATATGCTTATTTTTGCTTCCTTTATATTTTATGGAAGTACCGCCTTGGGTGTTATAATATTAAGAGTAAAGCATCCGGAATACGAAAGAAAGTATAAGGTTATTGGATACCCTTTTGTGCCAGGCCTATTTTTATTATTCTGCGCAGCCTTATTCGTCATTACTATATTGAATAAACCCTATGAAGCCATTTGGGGCTTAAGCCTTATTGCTACTGGCTTTCCTGTGTATTGGTGGTTGAATCGTAAATAACTACTTTCTCCCATAAATGGGCATAGTTATTTCTAAATTCATCATGAATTGGATGTCCTTGATACACCATTTCTTCTTCAGCGGTATTAAATATACATAACCAAGAATAAGTATAGTCTCTTTCAATCACCGACCTGTTGGTAGCCGCAGGTGTTCCAATATCCGAAAAACGAATACATTCAATGGTAGCTAATTTTTGAAGTCCCTCTAATAATTTATTTTTATCAGCAACCGATGTAGGGTTTTTTAAATAAAAAAGTACATGATGTATAAAAATATTTTGATCAATGTTCTGGTTCATAATTTTGACTAATAAACTAAATAAAAAAATGACTAAATTAATTCACCCGAAAGTTAATCAATTTAGTCATTATAAAAAATATATCTAAATAGGACTTCTTAAAAATTTAAATATTACCCTTCTACTATTATCCTTCTAAAATAGCTTTAGCATACTCGAAACATTTTTTAGTTTCTTTTACTGCATCAGAGCCTGCAGGAATATCATATTCTAATTCAATAGAGGCAGGTATTTTATATTTTTTAGTTTTTAATAAAGTTAGAATTTCTTTAAGCGGCGTATCTCCTTCTCCCCATGGCATATTCTTTGAACCATTTACTTTGTTCTTACGATCCTTAATATGCATACTTGAAATACGGTCATGATTTTTTTCAATAAAAGCTAATAAAGAGGCTGTGGTGTTCGCCCCACCTGCTGCAATATAATGGCCGCAGTCAAGGTTGATAGCGTTGTAAGGAGATTGACTCAAAGCCAAGTCCCATGCAGTGTCTGTGGCTTGTAAATGTGCATGATAACCCACATATACTTTATGTTTTAAACCAAACTCACCTAATCTTTTTGAATGATCTGCATTGGTAGGTATTTCCACATTCACTGAAGTAGCTCCTAATGCTTTTGCTGCACGCATTGCATAATCAATTTCGCCATCGGTACTTTTTACCCCTAAAGCGGCATCTGGTTTGTATGCATAAATTGTAATGCCTGCGTCATTGAATAATTTTCTTAGTTCTACAAATTTATCCATGGAAGCCGTTTCTCTCCAAGCTCTTGCTTTTGCATTTCTTTCTTCCATTGTTTTCATGTACTCCTCGCGAGTCATTTTTGGCATTGCACCTGCTGGACTTCCTGCATAGGCTTCAGCAGGGTCTCCCATTAATTCAACGGCACTAATGCCCGCTTCTTTACAATATTGAATTAATTGTTCTGCACTACCTGGCATGGATCTAAAAGAATAAGTGATAGCACCAATTTGTACCCCTTTAATTTTAGAGCTTGGATTAGCAAGGAAGAAAGAATTAGCAGCTAATGCGTTTTTACCCATGAACACTAAGCCTAATGAAGCTAAGGAACTTTGGTATAAAAAGTTGCGGCGTGAATTGTTTTGAATAGTTTTTTTACTGTTTGACATACTATTTAATTTAGTTTAATAAATGTGATTACTAACTAATGAAGGTGATTATATATTTGCTTAAAGCTTTTTATAAGACCTGATTATTTAGACCATTAAATTAACAAAATTCTTCTAAATACAAATGGAAATGGGATAAGTGGTTCTTATTTATTTGAGATAGAATATATAAGAAAATTAAGGCAACTGTATGGCCTTAGCTTGTTCTGCATATTTAATAGTAAGCCCCTCTGTATTTGACAGTGCTATGTCCTTTTTGATGGAAATTTCACAAGTAGCGCAAGGTTTGATATGGGTAATATATATGGGTACTTTTTGAAGCTGTCCATTAGAAAGCTTATTAAGGACTTTCATTTCTTGCATTAATAAACGGGGGGTTAGGTGACCATATAATGCTTTATCGGGCATGGTATTGTCAAAAGACACTTCAATAAAAATGGCTTTAAGTGAATGCGCAATTACTTTATCTGCAATGGCCTTCCATAATTGTTCTAATTGATTCGACTTTTCTACTTCATCGGCACCAGTATCTCCTAAATAAAGCAAATAGCTATTATTATTACGTACTAAAAAAGCACTGCTTTCATAGGGGTTTACATGGCTAAGTATATAAGGGGTAACCTTTAATTCGGTAGTAGGAATTTCAATTTCTTTACCAGGCGTTAAGTAGTTATAGGTATACTTATTTAAAATAGGTTTATCGCCCTCGCTACCAAAATTAGCCCAGCTTTTAGCCGTAAAATAGTTATTCTTTAAAATATCAATTACAGCATTGAAGCCATAAATATTTTTTGGACTATCATTAGGTGAATTTAAAATAAGTCCTGCCACATGGTCTAAATGTGCATGTGAAATAAAATAAGCCTTGATATTATTTTTTTGAACTTCTTCGGCGCTTTGCGCTGTAAATAATTTATTAGCTACCGCTTTTTGTAAACCAGCATTAATAGTACCTGCGTCTAAGCATATATAATTACTGGAACCTTTTGCGGCTACCATATAGGAAGATAAGTTGGCTTCATCTAGTCCGCCTTTTACACCTAGGGGTATAATGGTAAAGCCGGAAGATGCAGTTTGTGCTTTAACACTTACACTTATATTCAGCGCAAAAATGAAAAATAAAATAATTCGAAAGTTCATGATAATTTATTTACTTAATTATTTAGTCCATTAATTAGTTAATCATTTATGAGCCATAAAGTTATCTACTTTATCTAAAAAAGCTTTAAGTGTTGCTAGGTATTCTTCTTTATTATCTTGCATAGTGGCATGACCTGCATTTTTAATCATCTTAAATTCAGCACCTGGAATCATAGTTTGAAAATGTTGAATGGTGCTAGGCCTTGCTTCATCAAATTCACCTGCTACTAATAAGGTAGGCACTTTAATGGTAGTAAGAAATGCTAAGCGGTCATACTTTAATAAATTACCAGTAGCTGTGAACTCGCTAGGCCCCCACATAAATTCATATACATTGGAACCTGAAAATAATTTAGCAGTATCGGCTTGTCCTTTTGTTCTTTCAGTTCTTCTTAAAAAGTTTTTATAATAAAGAGTTACTGCATCTTGATAAGCTGCATTATCGTAGGTTTTATTTTTTTCGTTTACTCTAATATTGGTTTGAATAGAGTCGGGTAGAGAAGCAATTAAAGTATCTGCATCCTTGGTCCACATTTCCGTGCTAAATAAAGGGCTGCTAAAAATAATTGACTTTATATGTTTCGGGTATTTAATATAATAGTCAATGCCTAGCATAGTGCCCCAAGAGTGGCCGTATAAGTAAAAGTTTTCAAGTTGTAGAGCTGTTCTAATTTGCTCAAGTTGTTCTACATAATTTTCGATAGTCATTAAAGAGGTATCGGTAATTCTTGTAGACCTGCCACAACCTAGCTGGTCAATAAATATAATAGGACGGTCATTGCTTAATTCCTTTAAATTTTCTAAGCCATAACTAGAAGAGCCAGGCCCGCCGTGTAATAAAAGAAGTGCAGGCTTATTACCTGTGCCATTAATACGGTACCAAACTTTGCCACCTTTCACATCTATAAACCCCTCCTTAGGACTCGTGGAGCTAGAAGTACAGCTTATTAAAAGGCTATAAAATAGTATTAAGATTATAAGTGGCAAATAATTTCTTGTTTTCATGGCGAAGAATTTTTCTATTTTATTTTTTGCATTTATTAAGATGGAAGATACAACTATTCAAGCTAAGAGGGAATCCTAAACCCCTCTTATAAGACCTACTTAAGTACCTTTCCCGGCATCGACTTTAATCTAGCTAAAAGCTTGTTTAAGCTATGACTATTGTCATAGAATTGTCTAAATAGTTGATGCCTATATTTTTAAACTAAATTTAAAAGTTATAATGAATTTATAAAGCGCAACCATTCATGTAAATGATTCCACAAGAATACGACTAAGCACTTTATTGATATATCTTCGTTAAAATATTCGGATATGCTTAAAACTAAATTTCGTTCCATTTGTGCTGTCGCAACAGGCTTAGATGTCTTAGGAGATAAATGGTCACTTATTATAATTAGAAATATGCTTTTTTTAAAAAAGTGTACCTATAAAGAATTAATGGACAACCGTGAAAAAATTGCTACTAGGGTTTTAGCCGATCGTTTAAAAAAATTGGTACTAGATGGCTTGATTGAAAAAAATAATCACCCTACTAATAAAAAAGTATTTATATATACGTTAACTGAAAAAGGTATTAGTACTATTCCTTTAATTATGGAATTAATGAAATTTTCAATGCAACATTACCCCAATCAAATTAAGGGTAAAACGGTGGACAAAAACAGAATTTCCTATAAGTTAACTCATGCTAGTTCAGAGCAGGCATTCATCAAAGATGCTAAAAAGGAGTACTTAAAGTACAAGAAAACCTTACCGGCTTAATTTTCTTTTTATGTAGAGCTATTTAGCGTTATTGAGTTTAGGCCCCATAGGCAAGGTATAGCCCAAACTAAGTATAAATTCCATCGTGCCGAAACCCTGTTTGGCGTTTCCTTTATACACATCTAGGTTGTAATAATAAGCGTAGTCTAGTTTACCTGCGAACTCAAGATATAATTTTTTATGAAAGGTACTTCTTAGTGCATATTCAAGCCCTGTATTCCATCCTCCGAACTGAAACCCCTTATCATTTTTTTGACCAAACAATTTATTTTCTACATGTGGAATTAAGGGACCAATTCCTGCCTTGGCTAAACCATCTATGGCAATAAAATCATTTGATATTTTTTTGAATCGTTTGCGTTTTACAATATTGAATAATAAAAAATTAGCTCCGTTGTTTAAGTAATAATAATTTTCAGCAGTCCCTTGTCCCGATTTAGTAAAAATAAAACTAGAGTCTACCTTAGCGCCATTAAAAGTACCAGACATACGTATTAATTGATTGTCTTTGAATAATGCCTTGGTATGATCAAAATTTATTTCAAAGGCAAGGTCTTTGTTTTTGTCAAAGAAATATCCAAAACGATAATTGTACTGAGGAATGCTTAAAGCTTTGGTAAATAAACCATCGTCCCATCCTGGGTTATCTACCAATAAAGTATTTTTAAAAGTAAAATTATTTTTTAATGCAGGCTGGTTAATAGTTACATTAGATAGTGTATAATATTCTTTATTATATCCCCAGGAAATATAGAATTCTCCTTTTCTTTCTTTTTTTTGAGCAGTACTGGTATGCACTGTAATCACAGCTAAGAATAGGAATAGATATTTTTGCATACTTTATGGCTGGTTGGCTAATTTATGCAAAGCTAGGTCTTTGCTGTTTTAAATTTAGACAATTCCACTCAAAATTGCTCAACAGGAATCTGACATATGTAGAATTATATCTATATTACACCCCATGTATTCTAATCTACATTTTGCTATCACACTATTGGGGATATTTTCAATTTTTGAAATTTTCAAAGGCGGTCAAAAGCTAAGTGTATTGAAGTATCATATTCTTGCAAGATTGCTAATGATTGTGGCAGGAAGCTTTTTTGATTATCTAGCCCTTGATGGTTACGAGATTCCTTATTATCATGAAATATTTAGATTAATAGCTGCCGTATTATTCGTTAATATGCTTTTTTTAATAGTTAGAAAAAAAATAAAAGAGGAAAGTAGGCAGCTAATTTTATATACCCCAAAAGAAACCCCCATAGTAAACTATGAGGGCTTCCTA
>ENA-UOYL01000137-UOYL01000137.1-marine-metagenome-genome-assembly--contig:-NODE-137-length-28855-cov-6.551081_pt1 | contig 28855 bp, 22 predicted proteins | sample MGYA00238173_ERZ767189 | MGnify/ENA primary metagenome ERZ767189 (study PRJEB28943, sample SAMN06267163) | marine metagenome | isolation source: Columbia River Estuary | place: USA:Columbia River Estuary... | reverse complement strand
CCCTGTGGGTATTCCAGTACATTCTCGTACTGCTTAATGGCTGCAAATTTGATCAGTTTTTTCTGGCCCATGGGGCAAAGATAAAGCTTAGCCAGTCAATATTTAGGGCTTTTTGGGTCTCATCATAAAATCGTATATTAGAGATACGAATTTCCTTGCTTTTAGCTAATCATAAACCACAATTACGACAATGGCATCTTCTAAAAAAAATTACATAAATACATTGGCCATTATTGCTTCCTTGGGGGGCTTTTTATTTGGCTATGATACTGCTGTTATTTCTGGCACTATTAATTTTGTGTCCACGCAATTTCATTTAGATGCTATAAGCACCGGTTGGTATGTAAGTTCTGCCTTAGTAGGTTGTATTACTGGAGTAGCCATGGCAGGTGTGTTAAGCGATAAATATGGCCGTAAAAAAGTGCTTATTTTATCGGCCTTGTTTTTTGGCATCTCCGCCGTTGGTTGCACATTCGCTATAGGATTCAACGATTTAGTTTTTTACCGTTTTGTGGGCGGCCTAGGTATTGGGGTAGCTTCCATGGTATCGCCTTTATATATTTCAGAACTTTCTCCTGCACATAAAAGAGGGCGCTTGGTGGCGCTTTATCAATTCGCTATTACTATTGGTATTCTTTGTTCTTATTTTAGCAATGCTTATTTATTAAAGCTTTCACAATCTGAAACTTTTGCGCAAAGCACGGGAACTGTATACCAGATAATGGTTTCAGAGGTTTGGAGAATTATGTTAGGTACTTCTGCTGTTCCTGCTATTTTATTTTTAGTACTATTACAAATTGTACCTGAGAGTCCAAGATGGTTAACTATTCAAAATAGAGAAACAGAAGCCTTAACTATTTTACATAAAATTGTCAATGACGAAGAAGCGCAAAAAGAAATGAATGATATTAAGTCTAACCTAGCTAGGGAGAGCGGTGGATTAAGTATTGTTTTTAAAGGAAGTTTTAGACTGCCTATGTTAATTGGTATTTCACTAGCTTTTCTTACTCAAATTAGCGGCATTAATGCCATTATATATTATGGTCCTGGTATATTAGAATCGGCGGGGCTTCCCATAGCCGACGCCTTAGGTAGTCAAGTTATTATTGGGCTAGTGAATGTATTATTTACTTTAATTGCCATTTGGAAAATAGATCAATTAGGTCGTAGGCCATTACTTATTGCTGGAGTCATAGGTATTTTATCTTCATTAATTATTGTGGGTGGTCTGTTTTATTTTAATATTAATAATACTTACTTGCTGCTTACTTTTATTTTATTTTTCATTGCCTGCTTTGCTTTTTCTTATGGCCCTGTTATTTGGGTTTTATTATCTGAAATATTTCCAGCTAAAATTAGAGGCCAAGCCATGGCATTAGCCACTTTCTCACTTTGGATAGGAACCGCGCTGGTAGGGCAGCTTACGCCATTATTATTAGAAAAGCTTACACCCGCTGGCACTTTTTGGTTATTTGCTTTAGTGACTACGCCGGCTTTGTATTTATCAATTAAAATTATTCCTGAAACCAAGGGAAAGAGTTTGGAAGAAATTGAAAAGTATTGGATAACGATTAACGAAAAAAAATAATTGCATGAGATTAAAAAATAAAGTAGCCATTGTTACGGGTGCTGCAGGTGGAATAGGGCTTGCGATTGCCACTGCCTTTGCAGCAGAAGGTGCCATGGTGGTACTAAGTGATATTGATGAAGCAAAATTAAATCAGGAAGCAAAACACTTGGCTGCTAATGGTGCTAAAACATTAGCCGTAAAAACCGATGTAGGTAATACAGAGGATGTAAAAAATTTAGTGCATCAAACTATTAAAGCATTTGGGAAAGTAGATATACTAGTGAACAATGCAGCAGTAGCCATTGGCGGTAATATTATGGAAATGCCAGAAAGCGATTGGGATACCCTTATGAATATTAATTTAAAAAGTGTGTTTAGAACTATTAAAGAAACGCTTCCGCATATGATCAAAGAAAAATCGGGTAGTATTATTAATATTTCTTCTACACAAGCTTTTCGAAGCTGGCATAATTGGACTGCCTATGCAGGTGCCAAAGGAGCCATGTTAGCCATGACCAATCAGTTAGCAGGACAGTTTGGAGCAAGCAATGTGCGCTTTAATAGTATTTCTCCGGGGGCTATTAATACACCTATGAATGCAAAAAGAGCAGAGACAGAAGGCACTACTTTTTTAGAAAAAAGTGCTGCACAACACGCTATGAACAGATTAGGTACTCCTTCAGAAGTAGCCATGACAGCGGTTTTCCTAGCATCTGATGAAGCAGGATTTATTACTGGAGAAGACATTAAAGTAGATGGCGGACTTTGCACGCTGCCTAGATACACCGAATAATTAAATATAAATAATAGCGTATACAATGAAGCAGGCATTAGCAGGTTTAAAAGTGATTGATTTTTCACAACTATTACAAGGTCCTTACGCCACACAAATGTTGGGCGACTTAGGAGCAGATGTAATTAAAATAGAAAGGTATGGTTCTGGTGATATTTATCGCGGCATGACATTTTTCAATAAATGGATAGCAGATGATGAGTCGCCATGTTTTATGGCATGGAATAGAAATAAAAGATCTATTGCTATTGATATGAAAAAAGAAGAAGGCAAGAAAATTATACTACAATTAATAGAACAGGCCGATATAGTAGTTGAAAATTTTAGACCTGGCGTGATGGAAAGATTAGGCTATGGCTATGCTGCTTTAAAAAAAATAAATCCAAAAATTATTTATTGTTCTGCATCGGGTTGGGGTAGTGATGGCCCTTATTTAAAAAGACCTGGCCAAGACTTACTCGTACAAAGTGTAAGTGGCGCTATTATGACTAGTGGAAAAAAATCGGATGGTCCGGTTGCTTTAGGCACCGCACTATGTGATCAGGTAAACGCTTTTAACTGTGTGTACGCTATTTTAGCGGCACTTTATTTTAGAGAAAAAACAGGCATTGGGCAAGAAATACAAACTAATCTACTTTCATCTGCCATTGCATTTCAAATGCAAGACTATTTCACTATTCAAAATTTAGGAGTTCAGTTTGAAAGGCCAGAATCGGGTATTGGGCATCCGGGTAATCCTGCGCCTTTTGGTACTTATAAAACCAAGGATGGTTATTTAGCCATTGCCATGAACCCCTTTGATACACTAGTAGAAGCGCTAGGAGACCCTAGTTTATTAGTATACAACGATAAACAAGTTTTATTCGATAAAAGAGATGAAATTTATTACCGCATTCAAGCAGTTACTATTACTAAAACTACCGAAGAGTGGCTTACAATAATGCTAGGATACGACTTATGGGTGGCCCAAGTGAATAATCAATCGGCGGTAGCTAACGACCCACAAGTAATACATAATAATACTTTTGTAAATATTCAACATCCTAAGGCAGGTAATTTAAAAGTGACTAATATTCCATTCACTATGAGTGAAACACCTGGTGCTATTACCAGACCTTCTCCGATGATTGGTGAGCATGGCCCAGAAATTTTAAAAGAATTGGGTTATGACGAAGCGGCGATTGAAACTTTATTAAGTGATAAAATTATTTCTGTAGAAAAACTGAAGACGAAATAATTGAAAAAAATTAAATAATGAAATACGAGCATATCATTTTAGAGATACATAATAAAATTGCTTTCATAAAATTTAACAGGCCAGAACAGCTAAACGCTATGAATGCATTTATGATGGATGAAATTATTCATGCATTAGACTTTGTAAATAAAGCTGATAGCCAAGAAATAGGGGTGGTAGTAATAACCGGTGCTGGCAAGGCCTTTATGGCAGGTGCCGATATTAAAGAGTATGCGCAGCAAACAGAAGCCCAGTTTGACGCCTTTCAATTAAAAGGACATTCTTTATATGCAGGTATTGAAAATAATTCTAAAGTAGTCATAGCTGCTATTAATGGTTATGCCTTTGGTGGAGGTTTTGAAATTGCACTTGCCTGTGATATGATAGTAGCGGCTGCTGGTACAAAGATGGGTCTTCCAGAAATTTTATTAAACCTAATTCCTGGTGGCGGAGGAAGCCTAAGACTTACTAAAAAAATTGGCATTAACTTAACCAATGAAATTGTAATGACAGGCAGAACTATTGTTGCAGAAGAAATGCATGCACGCGGCGTTATTAATTATATATACCCAAGAGAGAATTTTATAGAGAAGGCTACTGAATTTGCACAAACATTTGCAGCTCAATTGCCCGATAGGCTTTTAGCTATTAAACAATTAACACAGGAAGCTGCTAATGGAATTACACCTGCTTTGCAAGCTAAGGAAGCGACTGCTCTTGGAAAGTTTTATAGATCTAAAGAAGGACAAGAAAAAATACAAGCTTTTTACAATAAGAGTTTAGAAAAGAAATAAAGCAGTATTCATGATTAAATTAAAAGGCATTACCTGGGATCACGCAAGAGGATATGATCCGCTGATAGCCTCATCTGAGCTGTATTTCAAAGAGAAAGGTATTCAAGTAGACTGGCAAAAAAGATCACTTACTAATTTTGGAGACCAGTCATTAGAAGCGCTTTCAAAACAATTTGATTTAATTATCATGGATCACCCACATGTAGGTGTGGCGGAGGCATCTCAATGCTTAATGCCCTTAAATGATTTACTGCCTGCAAATATTTTAAATGAACTTAAAATTAGTTCTGCTGGCCCAAGTTTTGAATCTTATCATTATCATGGAAAACAATGGGCACTACCCATTGATGCTGCTATGCAGTGCGCTAGTTATAGAGCCGACCTAATGGTTAATGATAGCTTACCTAATACCTGGGAGGAAGTTTTTGCTTTAGCTAAAACCTTAGCTTCAAAAAAATTATATATTGGTATGGCACTTTGTCCTACCGATTGTTTATGTAGCTTTTTAAGCCTTACAGCCCAATTTGGATCACCCATTCAAGAAAATAATGAATTATTAGTTGAACCTTCAGTAGGAATAAAAGCACTAAGCATGCTTCGTACAATGCGAGATGTATTTCATCCCAAGGCTTTGGATTGGAACCCGATTGCTTTATATGATTATATGGCTGAGCAAAATGATATTGCTTATAGCCCGCTTGCTTTTTGTTATACGAATTATTCAAGAGCTGGCTTTAGAAAAAATATTTTAAAATACCATACAGCACCTGAAATAAACAATGCAGTATTGGGAGGAGCTGGCATTGCTATAACAAGTTCTTGTACTAATGTGCAAGAAGCTGCCCATTATGCTGCTTGGATATGTAGTGATGTTGTACAATCCACTATTTATGTAAATGCCCAAGGGCAACCCGGCAATAAAATGGCCTGGGAGAATAAGCAGGCCAATGTTATTACAAATAATTTTTTTTCAAACACAATGCCTAGTTTAACCAATGCCTATCTAAGGCCTAGATATCAAGGCTGGCCTAAGTTTCAAACCTTTATAGGTGAAACCATACATGCTTATTTATTGCATGATACCGCCCCTGAATTGGTTTTGGAAAAATTACAAGCAGCCTATACTGCTTCTTATTTAATAGAGAATAAATAACACTATAAATACTACTACCACTACTACTACTACTACATAGTTAAATCATGAACAGCTCAAATCAAACACATATCTTATATGTTGGCTCTTATACTGAAATAGTAGCCGGAGATTTTGGTGGCCATGGAGAAGGTATATCATGTTTTGCTTTTTATGCAAGTACTGGTGAATTGAAATTATTAAATAATCAATTCCAGGTGAATCCAAGTTATTTATCTATTGCTAGTATAATGCATAGTAGTAGCATTAAACTGGAAACTAAATCGTCTACCTATTTATTTGCAGTCTCAGAAATTCTTGCTTCTAAAAAACCTGTAATACATTCTTATACTATTAATGAGAATCATTCGCTTAGCTTAATAAATACGCAAGCTATTGAAGGTGGTTGCCCCTGCCATATACATTATTTTAAAAATGCAGAAGGCCAAAGCTTTACTGCAAGCGCTTGTTATGAAACCGGTAATTTACTTATACATAATATTAATGTTGAGCCTACTGCTGATGTAAATTTTCATGAACCGCTTAATATATACCATAAGGGAAGCAGCCAACATCCAAGTAGACAAACTCATGCACATGCGCATTGCACTTTTTTTGATATTGAGTCTAATAAATTATTAGTTTGTGATTTAGGATTAGATCAAGTTAAAGTGTATAGCGTTCATAAAAATAATGCCAACTTCAATGTGAGTGAGCAGCAAATTATCACACTACCTGCTGGATCTGGGCCGCGTCATATTTGTTTTGATGAAAATTATGCCTATGGTTTTATTATCAATGAACTTAATGGCTCGATTACTATTATCAAACATAGTGCTGAAAAAAAGGAGTATAAGATAAAGGGAAATTTCGATTTGAGTGGGCAATTAAGCGGTTCATTAAATGAGTCAGTGAACACTTCTACAAGTATAGATACCGACCTTGGTGCAGCCGCTATCCGAGTTTCTGCAGACGTAAGATTCGTTTATACTTCCATGAGATCAGATAATACTATTCGTTTATTTGCATTTGACCGCATTTCTGAAAGCCTTAACTATATTGCTTCTTATCCAACGGGAGGTACAACGCCCAGAGATTTTACTATTGACCCAACTGGAAAATGGCTATTAGTAGCCCATCAAGATTCCGATACAATCGCCATATTTAACGTAAATTCATACAACGGAACGCTTAGCTTATTCAATACAGTTGAAAATATTAAATCGCCTGTATGTTTAAGTTGGCTACCTAAGTAAAATTCTAAATAAATGCAAACTAAAAAATCAAATCAAGACTGTAGCATTAGCGACGACTGGGCTTTAAAAGGTATGAAAGTAGTGTATTTAGAAAATGCTTTTTTGCGCATTGGTATTTTAGCCGATCGCGGTTCAGATATTTTTGAATTTAAATACAAACCCTTAGACCTCGATTTTTTATTAAGATTAGATAAAGGTATACAAAATCCTGCGCAGGTATTTTCACAAATGCGCGATACACATAATCAGTCCGAAGATTATTATTATGGTGGATGGCAGGAAATTCTTCCTAATAGTCCTTCCTTTAATTATAGAGGTGCTTCTTTAGGTTTGCATGGAGAAGTTTCTTTAATTCCATGGAAGTATGCAATAGTAAAAGATACTCCTGATGAAGTAGCTGTAAAATTTTGGACAAGACCTTTAAGAATGCCTTTATTAATTGAAAAGACACTGAGCCTTCAAAAAAACAGTAGTCAATTAATAATTACAGAACAACTCACTAATGAAAGTGGCACACAACTTGATGTCATGTGGGGACATCATATTGCATTTGGTCTTCCATTTTTAAAGGAAGGCGCAAAAATTGAGACCAATGCAAAAACCATGGAAGTACATGATGATATTCTTGAGCCAAGAAGGTTTAAAGCGGGTAAAACTTATAACTGGCCACAAGCGGAAGACCCTACTGGCAAAGCATTTGATGCATCTGTGATTCCTAATACTGATGCACCTGCTTACCGTGACCTTTCTTTTTTAAGCAATTTTGAAACTGCTAATAATAAAGCCCATTACACCATTACTAATCCTGATCAAAAAATTGCTTTTAGTGTAAGCTGGGATGCGCAAATATTTAAATGTTTATGGTTATGGCAGGAAAGAAACGCCAGCCAAGATTTTCCATGGTGGGGTAAATGTTATACCGTGGCTTTAGAGCCATGGACTTCTAAATATACCAATGAGCCCGATAAAGCAATTCAAAACGGTGAATGGTTAAGCATTAAAGCGGGAGAAGTAATAAGTACAAGCCTTTCGGCTGGAGCAATAGTAACAAAATAAAATAATTTATGAAAAGAAGCCCTTATATCGTTTTCCTTATTCTACTAACATTTTTTGTTATTTCTTTTTTGACAAATATTATGGGGCCCTTGATTCCCGATTTAATCAAAGGCTTTAGTTTAAGTTTAACCTTAGTAGCCTTCTTGCCTTTTGCTTTTTTCATTGCATATGGTGTCATGTCTATTCCTTCTGGAATGATGATAGAAAAGTACAAAGAGAAAAAAGTAATGATAACTGCTTTTGCCGTGGCTTTTCTAGGCTCACTTATTTTAGCCTTATTCCCTAATTATTTATCGGCGGTAGGTTCTTTATTTATAATAGGATGTGGCATGGCTATGTTGCAAGTAGTTATTAATCCATTACTTCGTACTTCAGGAGGAGAAGAAAACTTTGCATTTTATTCCGTATTAGCCCAGCTTATATTTGGCTTTGCTTCCTTTTTAAGCCCTTTAGTCTATTCTAAATTGGTATTCGCCATGGGCCATGATACGAAAGACAATGGCTTACTTACTTATTTATATACATTAGTACCTCCGCAACTACCTTGGATTTCACTTTACTTTTTATTTGTAGTCATTTGTTTTTTCATGATACTCATAATTGCAGTATCTAAATTTCCAGCAGTTGAATTAAAACAAGATGAAAAGGCAGGTGCACTCGCCACACATATAACCCTACTTAAGAATAAGCAAGTTGTTTTATATTTTATAGCTATGATTTGCTATGTAGGTTCTGAACAAGGTGTTGCGAATTGGATTTCACAATTTCTTTTAAGCTACCACGGATTAGATCCTCAAAAAATCGGTGCTGAAACTGTTGCTTATTTTTGGGGACTAATGACAGCGGGTGGTGTACTAGGTTTACTACTATTAAAAATTATGGATAGCCGTATTGTACTCATAACTTTTACGGGACTTGCAATTATAAGTTTATTAGTGGCATTATTCGGAACTTCTTCTATGGCTTTAATTGCCTTTCCAATGGTAGGATTTTTTGCTTCAGTTATATATCCCATTATATTTTCTTTGGCCTTAAACTCTGTAAGTGAACACCATGGCTCGTTTTCGGGCATTATGGTAACGGGTATTATAGGTGGCGCTATTGTGCCTTTAATAGTTGGTTGGCTAGGAGATAACTATGGTTTACGATTAGGTATGTGCTTTTTATTTTTAACACTTGGCTTTATATTTAGTATTGGATTTTGGGCAAAGCCTATAATTACCAATAAAACCATTTCATTATTTAAAAAGAAAGAAAGCGACATTGCTTAAACTATTTTATGAGTGAAACAAAAGTTATAGGAATTGATTTAGGGGCTACTAATATTCGTGCGGGTTTAGTGCATGAGGGAAATATACATACTATTCAAAGCAAACGCATTAAAAGTGCAGGCACTGTAGAGGAAGTATTAGCCGATTTTTATTTATTAATAGATACACTATTGGATAATGAAGTGGTAGCCATAGGCATTGGCGTTCCAAGTGTGGTTGACTTAGCAAAAGGTATTGTATACGATGTACAACATATTCCTTCTTGGAAAGAAGTACCCCTAAAAGAAATTTTAGAAAAAAAATATAAGCTTCCTGTTTATGTAAACAATGATGCCAACTGCTTTGCCTTAGGTGAGTTTCATTTTGGAAAGGGCAGGGGCAAGTCAGATATGATTGGACTTTCTATTGGAACAGGTTTAGGTGGCGGAGCCATAGTCAATAAACATTTGTTCGCTGGTTCAAATTGTGGGGCAGGTGAGTTTGGAATGGTCGACTACTTAGACCACAATTATGAATACTATGCCAGCGGCCAATATTTTTCTCATATCTATAATTTAAAGGGAGAAGAGGTTTTCGAACGTGCTAAAGCAGGAGATAAGCAAGCCCAGCAGTATTATGCAGAAATGGGCACGCATTTAGGTAATGCTATAAAAACAATCATGTATACTTATGATGCTTCCTTTATTGTACTTGGAGGATCTGTAAGACATGCCTATCCTTATTTTGAAAAAAATATGTGGGCACGGATAAATACTTTTGCCTTTGGGCATTCAATAACTAATTTGAAAATTGAATTATCTGAATTAGAGAATGCAGGCATTTTAGGTGCCGCTGGTTTATACTATGATCAGTTATAATTTCAATTCACCCCAACCTTTTCTGTATTCTCTTTTAATAAATTGATTCGCCGCTTCAAAATTAGTGACACGCATATTCTCTCCATCCCATTTCAAGGCCTTGTATCTTCCAGAAAATTTATAGCCTTCCATATTACCATAAACAGGATCCACTCTTTTTATTTTTTCACGAATATTAAAACTGCGTAATAATAAATTACCCAATAAAACAGTTTCTGTTAAGGGGCCTGCATAGCCTACAAAAGGGGAGTCTACTTCCATATTGCCATAACCTGCAATGCTTGCATCTACCCATTGCCACCAATGCCCATCCATATTGCCTTTTACTCTTGCATATTTTTCAGGAATATTTACATCCTTATTTAAACTAAGTGGTAATAATCTTGGATGGCTGCCACCCCAACCGCAGGCTACCTTTCCTTTAGTACCAATAAATAAAGTAGCACCTTCAAAATCGTTTTCACCGGGGAAGTCGCCTAGTGCATCGTTAGAATTTAATTCGGGATCAAGTTCATTCAAACGCTCTGGTGTAATACCTCCGTCCATCCAAAATAAATCTAAGTCCTTGCCATTTTTTTGCTTGAACTTAAATTTTAAAGAACTTGATAAGGGCCCACTCTCTGGATAAACGGCCTCTTTAAATATACCACTGTAAACCGTGCTTGCACTTCCTGATATTTCTGTAGGATAACCTAATTCTAATAATTTAAAAGGAGGGCCCATAATATGACAGCCCATATCTCCTAAGGCGCCTGTTCCAAATTCCCACCAACCTCTCCAATTAAATGGAACCAAGTTATCTATGTAATTTGTTTTTTGTGCAGTGCCCAGCCATAAGTCCCAATTTAATTCTTTAGGAATAGGAGGTTTGGTTTTTGGCCATGCAATACCTTGTGGCCAAACAGGACGGTCTGTCCAACAATATACTTTTTCAATATCTCCAATTAAATCAGCTTCAAACCATTCACGCATTGTACGCATACCATCGCAAGAAGCGCCCTGGTCGCCCATTTGCGTTACTACTTTGTATTTTTCAGCAGCTTGCGTTAAAATTCTGGCTTCATAAATATCGTGCGTTAAAGGCTTTTGTAAATACAAATGCTTTTTTAATTGCATCGCACTTAAACCCACTAATGCATGGTTATGATCGGGTATGGCAACAGTAACTGCATCAAAGTTTTTACTTTCTTTATCAAACATTTCTCTCCAGTCCTTGTAAAATTTTGCTTTTGGAAACTGTTTTCTTTTAGAAGCGGCGGGCCTTTCATCTACATCACATAAAAAAGCAATATTGGAATTTTTATTAGGGGTATTGGCTAAATGTTGAATATCGTTATCGCCTTCACCACCACAACCAATGGCTGCAATATTTAATTTATCGCTAGGCGCAACATAGCCTACACCGCCAAGTACACTTCTAGGTACGATATAAAAACCTGCAGTGGCCAAGGCCGCTTTTTTAATAAAATCGGCGCGCCCTAATTTATTTTCTACTTTATTTCCCAATTTATTTCCCAATTTATTTTCCCCCATGGGTTTGAATAGTATAACTGTTTATTTATTCTCCCAGAATTTCTAAAGCGTTTTTAAATACTTGGCACTGCCTTCTAAAGTACCTGGGTCAGATTCCATCTCTACATAGACCCATTTTAAACCGCCTACTTTAGCTGCTTCAAAAAAGTCTTTCCAATCAACCAATCCTTTTTCACCTAATATGATTTGTTTGTTGTGATCATTGGTTGAATAGTCTTGTAAATGTGCTGATATAAAACGACCAGGGAACTTACGGAAATAATCGGCTGCCTTATAGCCTACTTGTATAGCTGCTACTTGGAACTGCATTTTAACATAGGTAGGGTCTAGTTGTTCTAAAATAATATCATAATCGGGTCTGCCGTCTTTTTTCTGCTCAAACTCTCCATTGTGATTATGATAACCAGCTACTAAACCAGCGCTAGTAATTTTTTCTGAAATTTTATTTAAGGTATCACATTGCTTTTTCAATTGATCCATTGTTTTTCCATACAATCCTCCAGAACATACCATATGCTTTAATCCCATTTCATGTGCAAATGCGATACGCGCATCTAAATGCTTATCTAATTCATTCCAAGTAAAATGGGTACTATAACAAGCTAGGCCTGAATCATTTACAATATTTTTCAATTCTTTTCCACTGTACTTTGCAAGTGCTCCAAAAGTACCGGGCGCGTAGCCAAAGGGTGAACACATTTCAACATGCTGATAACCCATTTCAAAAGTCTTTTTTAAAGTACCTACAATATCTTTATTGATTTCGTCACGAAGCACATATGACTGATAACCAATAGGGATATTGATTCCCTTGTAATTAGGCATGGCAAATAAAGAGTTAGGTAAATGAGAGAGGATACCTACTGCAGCTAAACTAGCCGCGCTATTTTCTATAAATTTTCTTCTGTTCATAAAATTGTTGTTTATAAATGATGACTAAAAGGTAAGATATTTTATCTAATTTTAAAGAGGGTCTCTCTTTTTTCTTTGCAGTCTTCTTTATTATTTATACTTTAAATGAAACTATCATGGCTAAGAAATTAAATCGTAGAAAGTTTATCGGAAATACCGTTGCAGCTTCCATTGCAGCCACTATTGTTCCTAGGCATGTGCTAGGTGGCAAAGGTTATATTGCGCCAAGTGACAAGCTTACAATGGCTTATATAGGTTGCGGCACGCAGGGTATTCGTGAATTAATTGACTTACTTAAAAATCCCAAAGTGCAAATTGTTTCAGTTTGCGATCCTAATAAGTTCAGTACCAATTATCGCGACTGGTCAACCACTGGAATTAGAAATTTAATGAGAGAGGCTACTGGCGATACGAATTGGGGCGCTAGCTTAAATGGTATACCAGGAGGAAGAGATGTCGGAGAAGAAATGGTGAATGGCTATTATGCAAGAACCAATGCAACAAATACAAAGAAGGCCTGCACTTCTTACGAAGACTTCAGAGAATTATTAGATAAAGAAAAAGATTTTGATGCAGTTAAAATAATGACACCCGATCATTTGCATGGTACTATATCTATTGCTGCCATGAATAAAGGAAAGCATGTGGTGATACATAAACCTATTGCTAACAGAATGTATGAAGCAAGATTAACTATTGATACTGCAAGAAAGACAGGAGTAAGTACACATTTAATGGCGTATTCAAATATTCAAGGGAATCAGAACTTAAAAAAAATGTTGGAAGATGGAGTCATTGGTAATTTACAAGAAATACATAATTGGTCGAACAGACCCGTCTGGCCTCAGTTCACCAGAAATCCAACAGAGTCTATGCCTATTCCTGATGGAATGAATTGGGATTTATGGTTAGGGCCTGTGCCAGACAGAGCGTATCATTTAGATTATACCCATATGACATTTAGAGGTTGGTATGATTTTGGCGGTGGTACCATTGCAGATATGGGCCACTATAGTTTATGGCCACTATTTTTAACACTTGGCATTGATACACCACCTATAAGTGCAGAAGCCTGCGGCACCACGAATCGTGAAATAGTCAATCAAGTAAGTCAAGGTATTAAAAATGATGTAGCCTTTCCTTATAGCTCCATGGTAAAATTTAAATTCCCTGCACAAAAAACATTACCTGCCTTTAATTTATTTTGGTATGATGGAGGAATGCGACCAGCCATTCCAGATGAAGTAGACAATATAAATGCAGAACTACCTGTGGAAGGAATGATGTTTGTGGGAGATAAAGGAAAAATATTAGCAGGATTTAATTGTGAAAATCCAACCCTTATTCCTAATGCAAAAATGGTGGCCTATATGAAAGATAAAACAAGGCCTGCTGAAAAAAGAGAAGCGCCTAATGATATTTGGATTGACGCCTTTATGAATAAACAAGAATCGCCGGGTAGCTTTTTAAAGGCAAATGCGATTACAGAAACTATTTTATTAGGAGGGGTTGCTTTAAGAACAGGTAAGCGTATTTATTACGATAGCGAGAACATGAAAATTACCAATATTGCTGCTGCCAATAAATATTTTTATAGAGAGTATAGAAAGGGCTGGGAGTTATAGCACTAATAATACTTTCCTTGATTATGTTATTAAATTATTATATATTTAATTAGCGAATTTGAAATTAAAGCTATGCGTAAAATGTCCCAATCGGATTCAGTATTATAATTCATAAAATAAAAAATTTACAATGAAAAAATTTTTAATTGCCACGGTATTATTCGTTTTTGTTTTCAATTTGAATACAAAAGCACAAACAACTCAAGATAAAAGAATTAGAGTTGTAGCTGTATTTGCACACCCTGATGACGCTGATTCTAAAATGAGCGGAACAGCCGTACTTTTAGCTAAAATGGGCGTTGCTGTAAAATTTGTTGCATTAACAAATGGTGACGCTGGTCACTATGCAGAAGGGGGTGGTGTATTAGGACAAAGAAGAAGAGCAGAAGCACAGCGTGCTGCAAAAAAATATGGTATCGACGAATATGTTGTATTAAATAATCATGATGGTGAATTATTGCCAGACTTGAATGTTAGAATGCAAGTTATTCGTGAAATCAGAAAATGGAATGCTGATGTTGTTTTTGGTTTACGTCCTAATGATTACCATCCTGATCATAGAAATGCAGGTAAGTTGGTAGAAGATGCGTCTTATATGGTTGCTGTTCCTAATGTCGCTGCTGATGTACCCGCTTTAAAAAAGAATCCTGTTTTTTTATATATGCAGGATAATTTTAAAAAGCCTAATCCATTTAGTCATGATATTGTAATTGGTATCGATGAAGCATTAGATCAAAAAGTAGATGGTTTAAATGAACATACTTCTCAAATGTATGAGTGGTTACCATGGATTGCAAATGGCGGCGAAATAGATCCTCAAGTTCCAAAAGATCCAGCAGCAAGAAAAGCTTGGTTAAAAGGTCGTTGGATGGAAAGAACCATGAGCCCAGCTCAAAAAGCTGGTATAGGTAAATGGTACTCTCCAGAAAAAGCGGCAAGTTTTAAATATGCAGAATCATTTGAGATCACAGAATACGGATTACAACCAACAGAGGCTGATATTAGAAGATTGTTCCCAATGTTATCCAATAAATAAGTTTAAATATTTAATTTGAAAAAGAATAACGTTTTACTACTCATTATTTTTCAATTTATTTTGATAAATAATTTAGCAGCTGCTGAGAAAATTCCTTTACTGATTGAAAAGAATGTCCCTGGCGCACCACAATTACTAGGTATACCATTTCCAAAAGACAAATTACAATCAAGTGATAATGTAAGGGTATTGAATGCTATGGGAGAAGAGATTCCTTCTCAAATTACGATTGTCAATACTTGGGAGCCAGCTTCGACAAGTGTTAAATGGGTATGGGTATTTTTCTTTTCCGATACTCAAAATAAGTATAGTGTTGAATTTGGTTCAGACGTAGTTCGTAAAGAATTTATGGGGGATCGAATCATTGTAGAAAACAATCAAAGACCCTATGGTAGAGTTAGAGTGAACACAGGGCCATTACAATTTACCATTAATAAACTTGGTGGTGGTTTTTTAGATAAGGTTGAATTGGATTTAGATCGTAATGGCTTTGATGAGAAAGACTTAATTGCGGAGTCTAGTAAAACAAAAGGTAGTTTTTTAAATATATTAGATCAATCTGGTATTGACACTTCTAGGGTTAAAATTACGCATACTGTTCAAGAAAAAGGTTCAGGTCCGTTACATGCTATTATTAGAATTGAGGGAGACTATTTATACAATAAAAAAGATAATAATAGTTCACCTTTTGTGATGCGTATTCATGCTTATGCTGGTAAATCTTATATTAAAGTGTTACATAGTATTGTTTACACAGGAGATCCAGATATGCATAAAAAAGTAGAAGGAGAGTATGCATCTGTTGCGACACAAAATAAAAGTATTGTAGATGAAAATGCATTAAAGAATGATCCAGGTTGGATGATACCTAATGACCAAATTAGTTCAGCTGGTTTTCAGATTAAATATTTTTTAAACGAAGACAAACAATTTAAAACCGGAAATTTTGATGGTAATTGGACTGCACCTGGCGTTGAAAAAACAATTGAATTAAATAATCTTAAAAATGAATCTATTTCACTTGTTCAAACAGGCCCTAATTTAAATAGCTTACCTGCTTTAAATACCACTACGCCAACGGTTCAAACAAAAGGTTTTGAGGGTAGTTTAAAATTGAATCAGAAAGAAATATTTAAAAAAGACAAGGCCTCTGGCTGGATAACCCTTTCAGATACTAAATGGGGAATAGGCGTTGGTATTCGTAACTTTTTTGAGGAGTACCCTAAAGAAATTGCAATTCAAGGAGACAGTAATTTTTTATACACTTATATCTGGTCTCCTAGTGTGACTCCAATGGCTTTTGCAAGAGCAACAGGCATGCCTGATAGTGAAATGCTAGGCAATTTTGCACAAGGTTTGGCTAAGACGACTGAATTTGTATATGATTTTTATGATGCCAAAACACCACATGCTGAAATTCTAAAACAATTAAATTATTTTTTAGATCCACCTGTGACGCATGCAAATGCTGACTGGTATTCAAAGAGTAATGTATACGGAGATTTTTCAGTTCGTTCAGAAAAAAATCCTGAATTAGAACGCTCTTTAGATTATAAGTTTGAATGGATGAAGTTCAACCAAAAATGGGAACCTTGGTATGGAATGTTAAACTACGGGGACTTTCAAACTTATTACATTAAGAATAAGTGGAACACCTGGACCAATAACGAACCAGCGAATGATTTTATGTGGTGGATGGAATTTATGAGAACGGGTAATAGAGATTATTACCTTACAGCTCAATCAAATTCTGCGCATGCAATGGATGTGGACAATACCCACTGGCCAGCACCTAAAAAATACCTAGGAGAAACCAATAATTCAGTCGACTTTTTTGATAACAAAGAAAAAGGAAGTATTGGTGCAAGTCCATATCTAGGAATGGGTAGAAGGCATGCCAGTCAACATTATACTTCCTTATTATCTGCGCACGTATGGGTGCAGGGCTGGATTGCTTCTTATTTATTAACTGGTAACCATCGTGGACTTGATGTGGCGGAACAAACAGGCGATTTGCATTTAAGAAGAATTTGGGGAGACCATGATTTACGCGGTAGAAGATTGTATTTATCTGTTTGGAATTTATCAGAGATATATGATGTAAATAAAAAAGAAAAATATTTCACTGAATTGAATGATCGAGTAAAAATAATGTTAGAGCTGCAAAAATCATCTGACCAAGGTGGAAATTTAGTGATTGACAGATATGGTTATTCTCAGATTTATGTTTCACATGGCTTATATAAGTATTATCAAATGACCGGGGATGATAAAATTAAAAGAGCATTAATTACACATATCAAATGGCAGAGAGATAATCCTTCTGTAAATCATCAAATGGAATCCTTATTGGCAACTTTGCATGGTTTGTCTCTAGGCTATGAATTTACTAAAGATCCTAGTTACTTAAAAGAAGCGATTAAACGTGCACAAAATTTGGTAACAGATAAATTACCCTTAAATTTTAATGAGTATAAAAATCAAAAAGATTTATCCGACGCATTAGAAAAAGTGAGTCATCTACCTGATGATAAAGAAAGTTTCAGAAGAGAAGCTATCTGGAAAATAACCAATGGCTTGCGCATATTTGGATGGACCCATATGTTTGGCATTCCTTATTTACAAAGCAAAATGGATAAAGCAAATTTGAATATCAAATCAAAATAGACTTGCAAAAAATTACAATTTCAAATTATGCCCTGGATTCAAACCATTGATCCGCTTAAAAATATTCCTTTATCCGCTTTAGTTGCCGCGATCCCCGTCATTTTTATTTTCTGGGCGTTGATAAAAAAAATGAAAGGGTATATAACTAGTTTACTTGCTTTAGCAATTGCCATATTTATTGCCTTACTCATTTACGGCATGCCGCTTAAGCTTGCAATGCTATCCACCTTACATGGTTCACTTTATGGTTTATTCCCTATTTCTTGGATTATTATTTCAGCCGTTTTTTTATTTAATGTAACCGTTAAGAGTGGCCAATTTGAAGTGATAAAATCGTTTATGGCTTCCATTACACCTGATCGAAGATTGCAGGCACTTTTGATTGCATTTTCATTTGGAGCTTTTTTAGAAGGCGCCGCTGGTTTTGGAGCACCTGTAGCAATTTCTGGCGCGATGTTAGTAGGCCTTGGTTTTAATCCATTGTATGCAGCAGGTTTATGTTTAATTGCGAATACCGCTCCCGTAGCTTTTGGATCTGTTGGTACACCTATAATTATGGCTTCCCGTATGTCAGATATTCCAGAGTTGGCAATTTCCCAAATGGTGGGTCGCACCTTGCCCTTATTATCTCTTTTAATTCCTTTTTATCTCGTCACTCTAATGTCAGGGTTTAAAAAATCATTAGAAGTAATGCCTGCTATTTTAGTTTCAGGGATTTCGTTTGCTTTTGTTCAATGGTTTACTTCCAATTATATGGGGCCAATGCTGCCGGATATACTAGCAGGTATTGCCTCAATTTTAAGTTTGCTATTCTTATTAAAATATTGGAAACCTAAATCCATTTGGAGATTTAAAGAAGAACCCGCCTTGCAAACTTCGGTTGAAATAAAATATACATCTTTACAAATTCTTAGAGCCTGGTCGCCTTTCATCATCATGACACTATTTATTATAGCATGGGGTTTTCAACCAGTGAAAGATATACTAAACTCAATTGGGTTCATTAAATTTAAAATTCCGGGATTAGATAACGCAATTCTACAACCTGATGGAAATCCTTTAGCTATAAAGACGTTTGATTTTAATTATTTGTCGACACCAGGTACTGCAGTCGTATTTGCAACGCTAATTTCTATTCCTTTGATTGGTATTTCTATTAGAGAAAGTATAAAAATATTTGGTGCAACATTAAAACAATTAATGTTTCCGATTATTACAATTGCTGCTGTAGTAGGGTATGCTTTTATTGCAAATTATGCAGGCATGTCAATTACAATGGCAGGTGCTTTGGCTAGTACTGGCGTATTATTTCCATTTTTCTCGCCTATATTAGGCTGGTTAGGAGTTTTTCTTACAGGTTCTGACACATCCGCAAACGCATTATTTGGAAAACTGCAAGCACAGACGGCTGACACTTTAGGATTCGATCCCTTAGTCACCGTAAGTGCCAATGCCACTGGCGGTGTAACTGGTAAAATGATTTCGCCTCAGTCAATTGCAGTGGGTGCTGCTGCAGTAGGTCTTGTTGGTAAAGAATCAGATCTTTTTCGGTTTACTTTCAAGCATAGTTTCATTATGCTCTTTATTGTTTGTGTGTTGACCTGTTTGCAAGTTTACGTAATGAAATGGGTAGTCCCCGTTTATACAAAAATAAATACAACTGATATTTTAGCAAATGCTAGTTTAAATAGTACAAACGCAGATCAGGGGTATTGGTATCTTTTAACATTGGCTTTAGCCGTCGGCTTAATTATTGTAAGCTTATCTATAAACAAAAAGAGCAAAGAAAAATATTAAATTCTTTGAGGCTAAACAAAATAAATCTCTTTTGGGACAACTTGCAACTACATAGACAAAGTGTTTTAGATGAAGATAGTATTAAAGTAAAAAAAATTGTAATTAAAAATTAATCAAAAAATATATTTTAAATGGATCCAAGGCAGACGGCAACGGAAATATTTTTAGCTGGGGTGGAAAGTGTAAAACCTGAGAACTTAATTAAACAGTTTGTTTCAATTGAACAGCATAATTTACAAATTGAAAATTTTCAGTTTGACCTTTCAACTATAGCTAATATTTATATTGTTGGAGTGGGTAAAGCTAGTGCTGCCATGGCCCAAACGATAGAATCCATTCTTGGTTCTAGGATAACAGAAGGCCATATAATAACAAAGTATGAACATTCAGTCCCGCTTCAATTTATTGGGATAACGGAAGCTGGACATCCTGTGCCTGATGAAAATGGAATCAAAGGAACAGAGATTATTATGTCGATTGCAAAAAAAGCAGAAAAAAATGATTTGCTGATTTGTTTAATCTCAGGCGGAGGGTCTGCGCTTTTAACAGATATTCCTGAAGGCTGTTCTCTCGATGATTTAAAAAAACTAAATAATATATTACTAAAATCAGGAGCAGCTATTTTTGAGATGAATTGTATCCGAAAACATGTATCCAAAGTAAAAGGGGGGCTTTTAGCAAAGACTGCATATCCTTCAAGGGTTCTGAGTTTAATACTTTCCGATGTAATAGGTGACCCTTTAGACGTTATTGCATCTGGCCCAACTGTGCATGACCCAAGCACCTATGCTGATGCAATCTCCATTATCAATAAGTACAATATTAAAAACGAAATACCAATTCAAATTTATCAATTACTAGAGGATGGAGTTAATAATAAAAGACAAGAAACACTTAAGGAATCCGATGAGGCATTAGAACTGACGAGTAATTTAATTATTGGTACAAATAAGTTAGCGCTGAAAATAGCAAAACAAAAGGCAGCCTTATTTGGCTATGAAACAAAAATAATAACAGATAAGCTTGAAGGAAATATAATGGATGTTGCTAAATATATAATGGATAGTATAAAAAACACTAAGAAAGAAAACATTCATGAAAAGACCTGCTTGCTTTTTGCAGGAGAAACAACTATAAAAGTAGAGGGTGAGGGATTGGGCGGGAGGAATCAACATCTGGCACTCTTAATTTCAAAATTATTGAAGGATGAACCAGGCATTACTTTCTTATCTGCGGGTACTGATGGAACTGATGGTCCAACTGATGCTGCCGGAGCAGTTGTTGATTCCTTCACATCACAGACCGCATCTAATCTTCAGTTGAATATGAATCAATACATTTATAATTGTGATTCATATCATTTTTTTCAAGAGGTAGGTGGCTTAGTTAAGACAGGACCAACGCAAACAAATGTGATGGATTTAATGGTAGTGCTAATAAGTCGTCAATAGATGCTTTTTAGTGCCTGTAGGGTAACATAGTTTATGAAAAACAATGGCAAACAGAGAGGAATGTCGAAAATCATAAAATAAGAATTAAATTTACATTACTAACTTTATAAATATGAAAAAGGCGATTTTTTTATTCTTAGGATTTCTATTAATTTCCTTTTTATCCTTTGCTCAAAATACCCCTTATTTGAAACCAGGAAACTGGAAAGGAGTTATATACAGATTAGATGGGAATTCGGTTCCTTTTAGTTTTAATATTGCTTTGGTAAAAGATAAAACAATAATTACTTTAATCAATGCAGAAGAATTAATTATTGTGGATGATTTTAAGAAACAATCTTCCGATTCTTTATTAATTACGCTTCCTTATTTTAATGCTAGTTTTGAAGTGGCAACTTATAATGCTGATCAATTGGAAGGATATTATATAAAGACACTTAATGGAAAGCAAATTAAGGCATCCTTTATTGCTAATTGGAACCAACCAAGATTTATTGATTACAAGCCTTCTAAATATGATGCCTCTGGAACTTGGGATGTATTGCTAACTAATAATCAAACCAATAAGATTATGCAATCTGTGGGTACTTTTAAACAAAATGTCGAGGGTAAAGTAACTGGTTCTTTTTTAACACCCACTGGTGATTATAGATTTTTAGAAGGCCTTGTTTCAGGGGATACCTTAAAACTTTCTGCATTTGATGGTGAAAGAGTAATTTATTTTGAAGGACGATTTATTAATAGTACTACTATTATAGAGGGTAAATTAATTGCAGGCTTTGGAGGAAGTTCAAAATGGGAAGCGAAAGCTAACCCAACTGCAAAGCTACCAAATGAATATGATTATTCTAAAATGAGACCTGGAAATACAAAGCTTGATTTTAAGTTTAAGGATCTCGATGGTAAAATAGTTTCTCTTACAGATGATGAATTCAAAAACAAAGTAGTAGTTATACAATTATTCGGTTCTTGGTGTCCAAATTGTATGGATGAAACAAGATTTATTACTGATTATTATAAAAAGAATCGTTCTAGAGGTGTAGAGGTAATTGCCTTGGCCTATGAAAGATATGATAATCCTTTAGAGGCAAATTTTGCATTAAAGAAATATAAAAAACAATTTGGTATTCAGTATCCAATTTTAGATACGGGAGTGGAACCCAGCGACCCATTTAAAGCTGAAAAATCATTACCACAGATTGATAAAATAGCAGGGTATCCTTCTACCATTTTTATAGATCGAAAAGGGGAAGTAAGAAAAATTCATACTGGGTTTTCTGGGCCAGCTACGGGTCAATTTTATACCCAGTATATTTCGAACTTCAATAAATATATGGATGAGTTAATTGCTGAAAAATTAAATTAAGTAATAATGGCTATCAATTTGGTAGCCTTTTTTATTATCAATAGATAACCAAACAAGAGTAATTTCTCTATGTCTCATATGTATATTTGACAGAATCGGATACTAAAAAAAAAGAGCAAATCTTTAAAAGGTTCTCCTAATAAGTTCCCCTAACACAAATAAAAAATCCCTACTACATCGATTAACAATATAATAGGGACTAATAGTTGCTGTAGGGGGAGGGATCGAACCTCCATGAGGCAGTTAGCTAAAACACAAAGTTGAGTGGTCTACCCTGGTCGCCTATTACTAAGCGGCTCTATGTTTCGTTTATCCCGTTATCCTCACCTCCGAGACAAGGAGGCATGTATGCCAAGATTTCATCACCCCACAGTATTTAAGAACTTATCATTTGAGGTTTTTCTATTGATTTCCCTTATTTGATAAATCAAAACTAAAGTATTGGCCTTTATGTTGCAAATATTTTAATCATTTTATTTAAAATATAGAAAATAATTAATAAATTGCCATATTATTTAAAACTATATAAATATGGAGCCTAAAATCAACCCTAAATTAAACATTGACAAAAGCATAGATAAGCTGGATTTGCAAATTATTCAAGCCATGATGCAGGATGCTGAAATTTCCTATGCCGATTTAGGCAAGCAGTTTTTTGTATCGGGCGGTACCATTCATGTGCGTATTAAAAAGCTAGAAGAATTGGGTATTGTGCAAGGCAAGCGCTTAGCTATTGACTTAAAAGTGCTGGGCTATGACATTATAGCCTTTATTGGTATTTACTTGGAAAAGAGCTCTTTGTATGATACGGTGGCCCTGGCCTTGAAAAATATTCCTCAAGTAGTGCGTGTTAATTATACAACGGGTAACTATAGCATGTTTGTTGAAATTGTTTGCAAAGACATTCAACAACTTCGTTTTGTACTTCATGATGAACTCCAAAAAATCAAAGGCATTGAGCGTACAGAAACTTTAATTTCCTTGGAAGAAAGTTTTTCGCGCAATGTGAAGATTGTATAAAATTTCGTTAGTAAATTACATCAAACCTACGCTTATGAAACCCTGTACTTCGCATGATGGCAGAAGGGGCTTTTTGAAAAAATCGGCATCTATTGCAGCACTTTATTTTACGCCTACTAGTTTAGTGAAAGCTTTTGCAGTAGACCGCGTCATTCCTTTACCTATTGCTAAAGCAAAATTAGCTATTACCATTAATGGTAAATTAATGAATCTTGAAATTGATGCAAGAACAACTATACTTAATTTATTAAGAGAAGACTTAACCTATACCGGCACTAAGAAAGGTTGTGAGATGGGACAGTGCGGTGCTTGTATGATTCATGTCAATGGCAAAAGAGTAAAGTCTTGTATTCAATTAGCCTTGAATAATCAGAACAATAAAATTACGACCATTGAAGGTTTAAGTGAGGGAGAAAAATTACACCCCATGCAGGCAGCCTTTTTAAAGAACGATGCTTTTCAATGTGGTTATTGCACCAGCGGACAAATTATGTCGGCGGTTGCCTGTGTTAGAGAAGGCAATGCAAAAACTAGAAAAAGTATTCAAACTTATATGGATACTAATATCTGCAGATGCGGTGCTTATCAAAACATTGTTGATGCTATTGAAGAAGTAGCTAAATCGGGTGTTAAAATTTAATCTCTTTAATTCAACATTATGAAATCAATCAATAATACAATATTACTCGAAGATGAGCGCGTAGATGGCGCCGAGAAGGTAAATGGTAAAGCAAAATATACAGCAGAACATAAACTGCCTAATATGGCCTATGCAGTTTTTGTAACAAGCACCATTGCTAAAGGGAGCATTAAAAATTTAGATATTACTAAGGCCATCGCTATGCCAGGTATATTAGACATTATATATTATGCCAATTGTCCTGCGGTGCCTGGGTATAATCCTATTGCAGCAGAGAGGCCTAAGAATGTTTCTGAGTGGAGAGGCTTTAAAGTTTTATATGATAATAAAGTACGCTTCTTCGGCCAGCCCATTGCTTTAATAGTAGCAGATAGTTTTGAAAATGCCAATGCAGCTATTCGTTTTGTAAAAGCTGAATATGAAGTTGAAAAATTTGAAACTAATTTTGATAAAGCAAGACTAGACCCTAAGAATTTAAAAGCACCTATTAATTATAAAAGAGGTACAGAGAAAAAATTTAAAGAACAAGCTTTTTTTGTTGAGGGAGAATATAATATTCCTATTGAAGTACATAATGCCATGGAACTTTTTGCGACTATTGCTTATTGGGAAGGTGAGGACAAACTTACTTTGTACGATAAAACACAGGGTCCAAAAAGTACTCAATCTACAATGGCTAGAACATTTGGTTTAGTAGATAAAAATGTAAGAGTTATTGCTGAAAATGTCGGAGGTGGTTTTGGAAGTGGATTAAGAAGCTGGCCACATGTGCCTGCTGCCTGCATTGCAGCTAAAAAAATAAATAGACCAGTGAAGTTGGTCCTTACGCGCCCTCAAATGTTTAGCTTGGTGGGCTACCGTCCCCAGTCTTGGCAAAAGCTTGGCATTGGTGCCGATGCTGCAGGAAATTTTATAGGTATTTCACATGAGGCCATAAGTAATACGTCTAGGTATGAAGATTTTAGAGAAGGTATTGTAGAGGCTTCTAAATTTTTATATGCTTGTGAAAATGTAGATACTAAATATAGTTTACTACCACTTGACTTAAGTACACCTATTTGGATGCGTGGTCCAGGGGAAGCAACAGGTTGCTTTGCATTAGAGTCGGCAATTGATGAGCTTTCTTATAAATTAAAAATGGATCCCATTCAGTTAAGAATTAAAAACTTTACTGCGGTGAATCCAGAAAATAAATTACCCTTCTCTGATATTAATATTAAAGACTGCTATGCTTATGGCATGGAAAAAATTGGATGGAAAAACCGTCCTACAGTGCCGGGTAGTTTAAAAGAAAACGGAATGCTTATTGGTTATGGTATGTCTGTGGGTGTATTTGGTGCAGGAAAAGGAACAGCATCGGTTAGAATTGTTTTAAGTAATGATGGTAAATTATTATTAGAGTGTGCTGTAAGTGATATGGGTCCAGGTACGATGACAAGTATGTCTATCATTGCAGCTGATGCGATGCAAATGCCTATTCAAAAAATTAAATTCAAATTAGGCGACTCTGATTTACCGCCGGGTCCTTCTCAAGGTGGCTCTGGCACTACTTCTACAGTAGGCTCTGCTGTTGATTTAGCTTGCAGAACCTTACAACAGAAATTAAAAGAAATGGCCATTCAATTGGCACCTGCCTTTGCGGGTATTACAGCAGATGCAATGGAAGTGAAAAATGAAATGGTTATTTCTAAAACAGATGCCAATACTAAAATTGATATTAGCGCTTTATTAAAATTAGCCAATCAAGAAAAAATAGATTTAACGATTGCATCCAATGGTAAAACAGCAGCACAATTAAAATTTACTAGCAATTCTTTTTCATCACATTATGTAAAATTAGCGGTGAACCCTAAAGATGGTAGTATTAAAATATTAGAAGTTGTAACTACGGGAGACGCTGGTAAAATTATAAGTCCTAAAACTGCTAGAAGCCAAATGATTGGCGGCGTAGTAGGAGGTATTGGAATGGCGCTTACAGAGAAACTAGAATTTGATCATGCAAGTGGTCAAATTACCAATGCAAGTTTTGGTGCTTACCATGTGCCTTTACATTCACAAACGCCTAAAACAGATGTCTGGTTTGTAAACAAGCCCGATGTAAATATGAATGAGATTGGCGCGAAAGGAATAGGAGAGATTGCCCTAATTGGTTTTGCAGCAGCAGTAACCAATGCAGTGTATAATGCAACAGGCAAAAGAGTGAGAGACTTGCCTATTACACCAGAGAAGTTAGGATACAAAACAGCAAAAGCTTAGTTATAATTAAAAGAGTCCCGTAGATAACTACGGGACTCTTTTTTGGAATGCTTACCAATTATAATTTCAATTCTATACTCTTTATAATTTGTAGCCATCATCTGCTACTAATTGAGCGCATATTCTTCTGCGGGCTTCTTTGCTATTAAATGAATCTACTTTAGTGAAACGCTTAAGACCAATATTCATCATACGTAGTTCATCACCTTCTGCAAAACTATTCAAGGCGTCTTTACCTGCTTTGTTAATAGCGTCTGCTGCATCATAAATATAAGTACGGGCAATATCGGCTTGCACTGCAACAGCTGCTTCACCATGCATAGCTGCTAATTTTTCTACTCTTAATAAAGCCGACTCTGCATGAAAAGTAATAATTGACATATCGGCAATGTTCATTAGTATCTCTTGCTCTTTATTTAATGTCATCATTAATTTTTGCACTGCAGCACCCGCTACCATTAAAATACATTTTTTGAAATTAGCAATGGCTTGTTTTTCTTTTGCAAATGGTCCATCTTCTGCTCCACCAAAATCGGGCACACTCATTAATTCTTTTTGCACTTCCATCGCAGGGCCCATTAAATCTAATTTACCTTTCATAGCACGTTTTAAAACCATGTCCACGGTTAAGAGTCTATTGATTTCATTGGTTCCTTCATAAATTCTATTAATACGACTATCTCTGTAGGCTTTTGAAATAGCATACTCATCGCTATAACCATTTCCTCCATGTACTTGCACGCCTTCATCTACCACATAATCCAATACCTCAGATCCAAATACTTTTAAAATCGCACACTCAATAGCATATTCTTCCGCAGCACCTAATAATGATTCAGATAAAGTTTTACCAGCTGCTAGTAATAATTGCTCTTGCTCATCTATATTATTAGATACTCTGTATAATGCACTTTCCCCTACCCATAAACGAATAGCCATTTCAGCTAACTTATGACGAATGGCTCCAAACTTTACAATAGGTAATTTAAACTGCTCTCTTGCTTTTGCATACTGAACTGTTTCAGTTAATGCTCTTCTAGCACCACCAATAGTGGCAGCGCCTAATTTTAATCTTCCAATATTTAAAATATTAAAGGCAATGATATGTCCTTTACCAATCTCACCTAAAACATTTTCAACGGGTATTTTACAATCTTGAAAATATAATTGCACAGTTGAGGATCCTTTGATACCCATCTTATGCTCTTCTGGCCCTTGTGTAAAACCTTCTGTACCTCTTTCAATAATGAATGCAGTAAATTGTTCGCCATCTATTTTAGCAAACACAGTATATACATCTGCAAAACCACCATTGGTGATCCAACATTTTTGACCATTAATAAGATAATGTTTTCCATCGGCTGTTAAAGTAGCTGTGGTCTTTGCACTTAATGCATCGGAACCACTATTAGGTTCGGTTAAACCATAAGAACCTTTGTACTCACCGGTGGCTAACTTAGTTACATATTTTTGTTTCTGTGCTTCGGTACCAAAATATAAAATAGGTAAGGTTCCAATACCTGCATGCGCTGCATTGGCAACAGAGAAAGAATAACCACCTCCTAAATATTCTGCTACAATGACAGAGGTTACAAAATCTTTTCCAGAACCTCCATAGGCTTCAGGTACGGTAATACCTAATAGGCCCTGCTGGCCTGCTTTTAAAAGAAGGCTAGGCATTAAGCCTGGTTCTAATTTATCTACTCTATCCATTACGGGTAATACTTCTGTTTCAACAAACTGATTACACATATCAAGCACCATCTTCTGCTCTTCATTAAATTGCTCAGGAATAAAAATATCATCAGCTTTTACTTCTTTGATGATCCATTCGCCACCTTTAATTACTGTTTTAGTCATTTCCATAAAATTTATTTTATAAGGTCTTTATTAATTATTTTGAATTTATCTTTTGAACTTGTCTTTTAATATATTTAAAGTCTATGTATTTCGAATCGTTTTTTATTGTCAATCTTTTAGAGCAAATCTTTATTCGTTAAATTATCATACACTCTTTGAAAGACATTTTTTACAATATCAATTTCTTCTTTAGTGATATCTAATAATGCTTCATTCATTGTTTGATTCGCTAACTCGTAAGTTATTTGTTGTAATGGTTTCGCTATATCTGTTAAGTACACTAAATTGATTCTTCTATCTTCTTTACTTGCTACGCGCACTACGAGCTCTTGTTTTTCTAAATTATCGATGAGTCGGGTAGTACTTGCTTTATCTCTAAAAGTTCTATTGCCTAATTCTAGTTGACTCAGTCCATCTTCTTTCCATAAATGATATAAGACAGACCACTGCTCGATAGTAATATCAAGCCCAGCGTTTCTAAAATTCTTTTGTAATCGTCTTGCGACAGCGGTAGTAGCCATACCATTTACGACACTGTAAAGCTCTCCTCTTTTGAATTGGTTGTTTGACATATAGTTAGTTATGCAACTAATATAAAAGTACAACCAATTTTTAGGTTTTGGGCAATTATTTGCCTTTTTTTGGTCTTTTTTTGAAGTTTTTAGCCTTTTTTGCCCAAAAAGGGGCAATTTGGAGGGGTTTTGAAAATCGAATTATAAGGCCCTA
>ENA-UOYL01000136-UOYL01000136.1-marine-metagenome-genome-assembly--contig:-NODE-136-length-29132-cov-10.559181_pt1 | contig 29132 bp, 35 predicted proteins | sample MGYA00238173_ERZ767189 | MGnify/ENA primary metagenome ERZ767189 (study PRJEB28943, sample SAMN06267163) | marine metagenome | isolation source: Columbia River Estuary | place: USA:Columbia River... | reverse complement strand
TTATTTAATGGAGACAGCGCAGATGTCTTAAAAGAACTCAAAGATAATAGTGTGGATTTACTAGCCACAGACCCCCCCTACGGAATTGAGTTTATGGGGAAGAGTTGGGATAAGGTATTACCCCCAAAAGAGATATGGGAGGAATGTTATAGGGTATTAAAACCTGGTTCATTCATCGCAGTAATGTCCTCACCAAGAAGTGATGTGTTGTATAGAATGATTAAGGACTTGGAAGATGCGGGGTTTGATATGTCCTTTAGTCCTATCCTATGGACTTACCATACGGGGTTTCCAAAAGCGTCAGATGTTAGTAAGATGATTGATAAAAGGGGTGTTGATTTAGGTGATAAGTATGAAGGTAGTAAATTAGGTTTCCAACCAAAACCTGCCGTGGAACATATCATTATTGGTATGAAACCACACGGGTCAAAAAGTTATATTGATAATGTATTAAACTTTGAGGCATTACCAGATAATATCAAAATGACTTATCCTTTTATTCAGGTTCCAAAACCAGCAAAGAAGGAAAAGATGTTAGGAACTGATAAGACAATACACCCCACCATTAAACCTGTTAAACTAATGTCCTACATCATCACCTTATTCACAAGGGAGGGGGATTGGGTATTAGACCCGTTTTTGGGTAGTGGAACAACTGGTATGGCATCAAAACTTATCAACAGACAATTCATCGGTATTGAAAGGGAAAAAGAATACTTTGATATATGTGAGGAAAGATTATCTGTTTCAAGGGAAGAATTGGTAAAGTTCTTTAAGATGGAAAAAGACACACAGACAAAGTTGGAATTATGAGATACTCAAAAGGTGTAATGTGGTTGGATGATTGTAGAATACCATTTAACGCAGATGATAAGTTTGATATTAGAAGGTATAATGAATACCACGATACATTTAGTTCTTATGAAGATAGGGGTTCTGCTGAAGGAAAGTATATTGTAAATGAACCAAATACTCAAGGTAGGTTCACCCCAAACCTACTGGTATGTGATGATATGTTAAATGATGGAATAAAACCAAACAAGGGTCATAGGGCTAAAAGTAAAGTTACTGGTTATGGTGAGTTTGGTGGGGGTAAGAGTGAGTATCACGGAATAGGTGAGTATATGGAGGTTGATAGTAAATCAAGATACTATGACCTTGATATGTGGTTTAATAAAATGATAGAGAAGTTATGAAGATTAAAGTAAACTCAAGAGGGGGGAATAAGAAGTATGAATATGACTACAAGATTATTTATACTGATGAAGAAACCCATAAAAGAATTAAAGATTTTTCCTTAATTAGAAGGGTTAAAATCACAGATGGAATAAAACAATTATTAGATTTTTATGAAAAAAAGTCAGAGTGTCTCTGCCAAAAAAGAGAAGCGTAAAATCTCAAGAACAGGTATTCACGCAAAAACAAAGAGCTCAAATCACAAGGGCTCAAAACACTATAAAAAACAATCAAGAGGACAAGGATAATGGAAGTCGTATTAGGTAAAAAAACATATGAGGTTAAACCAGTAACCATCAGACAATATAAAGAACTTGAAGCTAACGCTCAAATTAGTGATATAGATTTAATCCATATGCTTACAGGTGCTAGAAAAGAGGACATCATCAAAGCACCTATGGCAGAGGTTAAGTTCGTAGCTGCTGTATTAAAGAGTGAGTGGGGAGCAGAGTTAGACAAAACCCCTTTAGAACTTACAATAGAGTTTAACGGGAAACTATACGGGTTGATTAAACCCTCACAGATTTCCTATGGTGAGTGGATAAACTTGGAGGTGTTTATGGCTCGTTCACCTGTGGATATTGTATTGTTGGCAACACATCTTTACAGACCACTAGCATCAGATAAAATCGGTGATGAAAGAGAACTGATTGATTATGACTTGGGGGAATGCCAGTTAAGAATGGAGGAGTTTATGGACTTCCCAATCAGGTCAGTAATGTCGGCGCTTTTTTTTTTAACAACTTTCGCACAAGAACTTATAAAAACTTCCCTATCCTTTACGGAGACCAAGATGAAGAACGACCAAAAGAGGAGCGAAAGTCAACCCCACAAGAAGTAGTCCAATCGGTCGTGGATTACTATTACCAATCTTTAATGTTATGTGCTCAAGATACAATATTAAATGTGTCCCCCATTTTAGCATTAAATCTGATGGAGGTATTATCGTATTTATCTTATAGATTGGATAAAGCAAATAAAGAACGGCAAAAACAAAATAACACAATCACATAATGACTTATACAGACCAAATACAATTATTCTACGCATTCGCAATACAACACCCGTTATTGAAGACAAGGTCTTGGGGTAATTTAAGTGATTACTCAAGGGAGGATTATATTACGGAGTATCCTGCGATACACTGCGTTCCCCAACCAAGTAGTATAGATAACACTTACACAACATTTAATTGGACTATTATGATTTATGATTTGTTGAATGAGTTTGTGGGGGTGGAAGGACAAACAAACCAGTTAGATAGTTTGTCTCTGTGCCACGAAATCTTAAATGACTTTTATGCGTTCTTTACAAATCAACTTACAGGTTGTGGATTTTACCTTCAACAACCAGTTCAATTTTCCCCGTTCATAGATAGGTTCAAAGAGGCAGTGGTTGGTGTTGAAGCAAACATTACAATCATAGCAGAACAAACAGCTTGTTTACCTGATAATCCAAATCTTTGCTATACATCGGTGTAATGATTGAAAACTTCTTAAATGATGTTGGTGGGTTTCTTGTTGAGAAGATTAGGGAAGAAATCCTAACCAAAAGGGATAGGTTTAGCAAATCCCCAAGATTACCTAAAAGACCACCAAGATATAATTTTAGTTCCAACTTTACAGAGGGTTCTTTATACAAGTCAGTATCATACACCATTCAGGACGGAGAGATATTTGTTCTAATGAATGATTACGGGGTTGACTATGTATTTGGGACAGGGTCAAAACCAAGAAAACCATTACCAAAAGCCGTAGTTGAAGGACAACTTAAATTATGGGTAATAAACAAAATGAAAATCCCCGCAGCAAAAGCTAAAGGGGTTGCTTACGCAGTATCAAAAAATCTATCAAAAAGGGGTTATGCTGGTTACGCATTATTTCAAGAGGACTTTACAAACGACACATACGACTATGTGAATAACTTAATGGAAAGACCCGAATATGTGGACGCAGTTTTAAGAGAAGAATTGGGAGACATATTTGATAGAATAAATCTTATCGGAAGAGAAACATACAATATAGCCATCGGACTATGATTACATTTTTAGCACAACCAAACCCAATAGAACCAGTTTACGCAAACTTGGTTTTTCAATTTATATCAACAGCAGCAACAGACCCATCGTATTACAAATATCGTTATGTGGTAGATGTATTCACAAATGAAGGTCAAGTAGCTCAACTCAAAATAACACCATCATCAGAGGGTTGGGGTCAGATTGATTTATCCCCAATTTTAATGAACTACACTAACTCCAATTTAGCAAACAAAGGTTGTAGTGGGGACACCTCAATTCACTTGGCTGCTTGGGGTTATTTAGAAAACAATATGTTGGGATACTCCATTATGGTTGGTGAAGAATATGCCACAACTCCTACGGGTGTGATAATTGGTTATAATGGTTTTGGTAGTGTTGGTGTGCCAGCAGTTAGGAGTAATGTAAGTTATACCAACAACGGAACGAAGCAATGGTTTCAAGGAAAACAATATGACTTTGTCCCATTCTATTTGACGGGACAGACAGGGACATTCCCCCAATATACCTCAAGGTTCTTAACCAACTCACCAAGAACCCGATGGATTAGAACAACAGATTACTCAACTTTAGCCGCATTAAATTATTATGATGTTGAAGTGGATTTACCTGCTCGTCAGGTTTATTCTGCGTTGTTTAGTTTTTATGATGAAGATAATAATTTACTCAATACTGGTAGAACCTATAATGTGGAGGCTAATTGTGGAAGTCGTCCGTTCTGTAATTACTACGACCACTTTTGGACTAACCCACCTGACTTTTACCAACAACAAGTAATCTACTTGGGGGTTGGTGTTCCAAACATTACCGAACACGGAATTGTTTATCCTAACGGAACGAAATACTACAAGGTAGAGTTAGAGGCTACTTTAGATACTCCAACTCCACCAGACCCCGAGATTGATGAGTTTGACGGGTGTTCTTGTTGGTCTTATGATGTGTATAATCCATCATTAGAAAGTTTATTGGAGTTTGAGTATTTGAGTTGTAGTGGAACAACAGAAACCATTTCACTAGCACCTGAAACTTTTGCTAACTTCTGTGCCTGCCAAAACACTATTCATTTTATAACAGAAGGCACCCATTCATATACAGCCATTACCGAATGTAATGTGTGTGTTTGTATAACTTACGAAATAATAAATCCTGACCCTGATTTTCCTGCTATATTCACCTATCGTGATTGTGATTTCACCGAACAGACAGGTTCAGTTCCTGCTGATGATAGTGTTATCGTATGTGCTTGTGAAGGTAGTGTAGATGCTGGTGCTTTATCCGTAGTTGAATTGGGGACTTGTCCTTTACCATTCTCGGCTGATTGTAGAGAATACGGAGTTGCTACAAATGTGGATTATGTCTTATCAATAACTTATACAGGTTGTTGTGGAAATGAAATCACACAGAGTTTTCCCCCATCAGTTGCGACTATTCTTTGTGCTAACTACCCATTCCCAACTTCAGTTCTTTGGAATGAAACTTTATTAGGGAGTTGTGCGGCAACACCTTGTCCCACTCCTACACCAACGCCTACACCACTTCCACTCTCTACGGGTAATCCAATCATCGCAGAGAACCTTTGTAATGGTGAGCTAATGTATTTCTCATACACAGGTGAAACAATCTTCCCTAATCAATATTTTAATTATCAATATGAACCATACAAGATTATATCTTATGGTGGTGGTGGATTAGTCCCACTTGTATACCCTTATATCTTTGATAGTGAGATTGAGGTATTATCAGCATTCCCTTGTCCTAATTTCACGGGAAACACCTGTTTAACACCTCTTATAATTTCAGAAGAGTTTTACTTCTATGTTGATGGTGATTGTAGCCCTGGTGGAGGGGACAGAGTGGTTTACTTTATGAACTCATTTGGAACTTGGGACAGCTACAACTTTAGAGCAAAAGAAGATGTGGGTTATGGTATTGAAAAACAGATATACCAATCAGCACCTGAACTTTATTCTACAGGTTGGGATAGTCAGTCATTCTATGGTTGGAATAATAAGAGAAATGTGTGGGCACAGAATATCTCTCAATCAGGTGTTATCTACACATCATATATGCCTCAATCAGAAATGTTATGGTTGAGTGAGGAATTGTTCCAATCCCCCTCTGTTTATTTAATCGGTGATGATGGTGTCCCAATGCCAATCGTAATCACACAGACAGAGGTTGTAGTTCCAAACTACCAAATCAATTCCAACAAATACCAAATCAATATTGAGTATAAATCGGCTTACGATACCATTAGACAAAACCACGAATAACATATGATAGAATTATGGCTTCAATCAAACACGGATAGTGTTTGGTATTCGTTAGATACTGGTTCAGAAATGAGCATATCCATCAATAAAACCTTTGAGGATATTGAGGACTTTACAACCCGTATATCAACATACTCCAAGACCTTCCAAGTCCCTTTCTCACAGAAGAACAACAAGTTCTTTCAGTCGGTCTATAATGTGAATGGAAGTAATTTTGATGAGAGTGTTGTGGTAAACGCTGTTGTTAAATACGGAGGTGCTGATGTCTTTTTTGGTGAGAGTAGATTGACGAAAGTGGGTGTTGCGTTTAACGGGGGATTTTATGAATTGTTCTTAACACAATCATTACCTGACTTTGCCAATACCATTCAGGATAGAAAACTAACTGACCTACCATTTACCGATTTAACACACCCTTTGACTTACGATAATATTATTGAAACTTGGAATTATTCAGGTGGTTCATATGCGAACTACACAGGTATTACAGGGACAATCGTATATCCACTCGGTTTTTATGGTTATGATACCAACCAGTATTATGGTGAGTTTGAGACAGGAGCATCAGGGTTTACCAATAGTGGTAATCCTTTATCGGTAAATCAATTTGCGCCTTGGATAAATGTAAAATATCTTGTAGACCAAATCTTTGATTATGCTGGTTTTACCTATGATAGTTCGTTTTTTGATAGTCCATATTTTGAGGGTATATTCGCACTGGCAAAAACCCAACAAACGATGGGGGCATTTACCTCAAGTGCTGCCACAGAAAACGCCAATATCTTTAGTGTTAGAGATGATAGATACTATGTAGATTTTGCTGATGGAAACTACAATACAAATTACTTTAAGGGTTTCATTTTTAGACAAGAATTAAATGACCCACTCAATATATTTTCCCCCTCTATTTCATTCCAAAACAGAGGACACTTTTTTACCACAGCCGTATCAGGAACATACAAGTTCAAGTTCGGGTTTAACATCTCTGTAAGATATTCATATCTCCCTGCCACATATCTGAATGTTGCTATTAAAGATGTTGATGATGGAACAATCTATAATCAGATACAGGGTATTACCATTTTCAATTTATCAGCACCTACCATCGTTGGTGATGTCTACATAAACGCAACAATCCCTGCTGGTCGTAGGGTTGCTTTATATTACTCAAGACAAAACACAGGTGGAGACCCCAACGCAGAATTGTATATCAACTCGGCTTATTGGGAGTTATGGACTTCACCAATTATTTCAGCATCAGATAATGTCTTAATACAAAACAATCTACCAACAGAAATAACCTGTTTGGACTTCTTCAAGGGTATTGTCTCGTTGTTTAACTTGGTGGTAATACCACAGGGTGATAGAAACCTTTTGATTGAAAAATGGGACACTTATTATTCTCAAGGAATTGATAGGAACTGGTCTCAAAAATTAGATTTATCACAAGGGTTTGTTCTAACCCCAACCAATTCGTTGAAGAAAGAATATATTATAACTTACGCTGATAGTGATGACCGATATTCAATTATCAACAAACAAAGTAGAAACCAAAACTTTGGAACATTCAGATACATCAGTCCAACAGCATACCACAGCGGACAAGAGACAATCACAATACCATTCGCACCTTTACCGATTGCCACATTTGATGGGGAAACAGAAAGTAATATTCTAATACCACACATCTACACTTGGAACAGAGCAGCAGATACGATAGAGAATACCTATGAAATGTTAGGGTCTCAAATGAGATTAGGTTTCTTTAATGGTTTGATGGACGCAACAATTTCAGGTTCTTCTGTAAACATCTACATCTTGAGTGGGGCTACTTCAACACCACATACAAAGTATGGTGCGATTTCTCACTTGAGTGCTTATGAATATTTCCCATCAATATTCTCTGACTTGAATATTGGAAACCAGTATGATTACTGGCAGGCAGCAAACGACACTTATGTCGGTTATACCATTAACGATGTCTATAACGATTTTTGGACTAGCAGGATTGACCCATTATACGCAGATGATACAAAGATATTCTCAGGGACATTTAAGCTCACCCCAACGGAAATAAATGATATTCAATTTAACGATAGAGTATATTTCCAAAACGCTTGGTGGAGATTGTTGAATATGAACGATGCGGATATTACGAATGTAAACTTGGTGAAATGTGATTTCCTTAAATTACCATATGATATTGTTGAGGAAGATTTAATACCCCCAACTTACGAACAGGCGATAGAACCAATCATTCCAACACCGACAGGTTCAACATTCTCATACACACTATTCACATCAAACGACATATTGAATATGTGTAATGAAACCGCTGGTAGTTTATTTGTCTATTCTAACTGCGGTATTCTTTCAGCTGGTTGTAATGTATATTACGACACATCAGCATCAAACCCTGTTTCTGAAGGTATACTCCTAAAGGAAAGTGGGCAATCAACTATTTATCAAGTAGCGGAGAACGGATTACTCCAAAACTTTACAACCTGCTAATATATTATGGCTCAAAAAACTATTGCGATTGGTATTAAAATCTCTTCTGAAGGTGGGGATAAAGTAATCTCAAACCTTAAGGATTTAGAAACCGAATTAGGTTCTCTACAGACCAAGTTAAAAACTTTGGATTTTGGTAGTGCTGCCTTCAAGGAAACCACAACAAATATTCAGAAACTCAAAACCAAGATTGATGATATTGATAAGTCAACCGAAGGATTGGGGGCTGAAAAACGATTTAACGCAATCAACGCATCTGTTGGTATTTTAACTAGTTCAATCCAAATCCTATCAGGTGTTATTGGTATTGTTATTGCCGACACAGGAACTTTAGAACAAGTCCAAAGAGCTGAAGCAACCGCTATCGGTGTTCTTAATTCTGCTCTTGGTATTTTACAAATCCGTAGAGAGATTGCCGACCAACAACTAACCGCAGCAAAAGTTAAACAAGCTGCTCTTACATTCGCTACAAAAGTAGCCACAGCCGCACAGGTAGCATACAACGCAGTATTGGCAGCAAACCCCATCGGTTTAGTTATTGCTGGTGTTGTTGCTTTAACGGGGGCACTATATCTTTTATTCAGGGCAACAAGTGATGAAGTATCTGCGGAAAAGGAGTTAAACAAACAATTAGATATACAAACAAAGTTAAATCAAGAACTAGCAATTGAGGCTAAAAAAGTCGCACAAGAAAGTAAGATTGGTTTAACGATTTTAACGGATAGTGTAATACAAAGAAATCTTGAGTTAAAAACGATAGAGGACTTGAAGAAGGCATATCCTGGTTTCAACGCATTCTTGGATAAGAATAATGAACTTACCTCACAAGGTATTGAGTTCTTAAAGATACAAATTGCGTTAGAGGAAGCCCAAGCCAAACTTAAAGTATTAAGGAATAAGCAGATAGATTTAGAAATCAAAGGACAAACTGAAGTAAATGAGGTTTTAGAAGATAGTGAAACATTCTTGGGTAAATTATCATTACAAATCAGAGGAGGTCTACAACCTTTGGGGGCATACAATCAACTAACTAAAGATTTAGTCAATGCGGCAAAAGACGAAGAGAGAGAACTTAATGTGGTAAACTTTAGTATTGCCGAACAAGAACAAGCTGTTGATGATTTATTGGGTAAGATTGCTCCCCTTAATAAAAAATTGGAAGACCAAGTCAAAGCCGAAGAAAAAGTTGGTAAGGAAACAACCAAAACCACAGAGATTGTGGATAAGAGAAGAATTGCTATTGAAAATGAAATAAATGTAATCAATACACTACAAGGAACTCTAGAAAAATACGGACAAACAGAACTAAAAGTTCAATCAGAAATATTAGATAAACAGAAAGAAGTAATCAACGAACAAACCAGTTATCTACAATCTGTAGCCGATAAACTACAATCAGGTTCTAATAAGATTATTAAAGAATTACAAGAAACCTTCTTTAAGATTATTCCAAGTGAAAAAGAAGCTGAAGGATTAAAAGATGGTTATGATAAGTTATTCAAGGTTATTGATGAGAGCTTAAAGAGTGGTGAATTAGATTTAACTGAAATCACAGGATTTGGTAGTTTTATTGAGTTTGCTGAAAAAACATATCCAGGTATTTCAGAACAACTCATAAATGTAAACGAGGAAAGTAAGTTAGCGTTTATAGATTATTTCAAGACCCTTGAAGACAGAGCATCGGCAATTAAAGGGATTTATACTGGTATATCACAAGATGGTGAAAATATTACATTCACACCTTTCGCAGATAAAGAGGACTTAAAAAATCTTCGTGATATAGAAGAACTATATGCTAAACTATTATTGAATAGGTCTGTATCAGGTCAAAGAATTATTGATATTGAAGAACAAATAAATAATAGAGTTAGAAGCACAATTAAACTCGGTGTTGAAGGTTTAACAATCAACGAAAAATCAAAAAAGATAATTGAGGAAATCAACACACAAAAAAAATTAGTTGAGAGTGGTGATGAAAATACAAAGAAATTAGCGGCTGAAAGAATTACCGCATTAAATGAAGAGTTAAAATCTTTATCAAATATTACTAATGAAATTGCTAATCAAATTAAAAATAGTAGTGAGTTCGTAATTGGTTTGAGAAAAGTTGGTGATGAGGCAGAAAAGAATACCAAAAAGATTGAGGAAAATAAAGCCGCAATTGAAGCTCCAATTAAACCTGAAGCATTGGAAGGGATTAAAGATTATTTTGAGCAGAATGCTGATGGGTTCGCAACCATCTTCACAGACATATTCAACAACGCAGACAAATACCTTGAGAAGTTTGGTAAAGATGGTGTGATGGCGATTTTCGGTGGGGTTGAAGAAGGTATCAACGATATTGAAGGTAAGTCCCGTGAGGAGTTAGAAAAACTAGCATCATACTTAAGAATTGTTGGTGATGAGTTCGCTAATCAATTTGGAATAGAGGACAACCCATTTATCAAACTCTTAAATGAGATAGAAAAGAAATTAAAACAATTACCAACAGAAACTGAAGATAGTTTTACCAAAACTATTGAAAACATTAGAGAAGTTGCTGAAGTTGTATTAGAGGTTTTCAATGAGATTTTAGGTCAGATGAATACTTTAATAAATGCGCAAAACTCACTATTGTTAGAACAATTACAATACAAACAAGAAACCGCATTGGCTTTGATTGGTGAGGCAAATACGCAGAGTGAAAAAGAAAACAAAAAGATTGAGGCTGAAAGAACCGCAGTTCAGAAAAAGTTTGCTAAAGAAAGATTTGAGATTGAGAAAAAGGCAAGAATACAAGAACTACAATTCTCACTCGCAAGCGCACTATCAACAGGAGCAAACGCTGTGTTAAACGCATTGGCATTACAAGCACCACCACCAATTCCAATAATTTACGCAGGTGTTATTGGTGGATTGACGATTGCTCAAGCCGCTATCATCAGAGACCAAATCCAATTCACACAATCCAAAGCATTTGTGGGTAGACGAGGTGGTCTTATTATGGGTGAAAGCCACGAAGGAGCAAATGGTGGAGTTCCTGCTCTACTTGAAGGTGGTGAGTTCGTGGTAAATAAAGAAGGGGTTAGACAATTCGGTGATGTTATATCCCAAATCAATAATTCAACAGGGGGTCGTGCCCTGACGATTGATGATAGTAGAATAGTCCAAGCAATAGCTTCACAAAATACTGCCAACAAACAACCTCTTAAAGCATATGTATTGTATAACGACATACAAGATACAACTAAACTAAATCAAAAAATTACACAACTAGCTAGGTTGTAATTTAATACTATGAAAATATTTGAGCTTACGATTGACGAAGATGACGAAATGTCTGGTGTAGAATATTTGTCTTTGGTTAAAACACCCGCAACAGAAATCGCTTGGGAGGTATTCAACAATACCAAACCCCATAGTTGTTCTGTTGAAGGTGCTGACTTTTCCAAAGAACAAATTGATAATCTTAATTTGGGTGGGTTAGTTCCCGACACAAAAATGTTCTTTGAGGCAGAGAGAACAGATGTAGAAATTGAACTTACCAAAGAGGACTTTGCCCGTCCTGTATCAGTTCCCCCAATTACATCAAATCCAAACCAATTAAGTTTTGGTGATGACCCTGAAGGGACTTACATATCAAGATACATCTATGTTGTTGATACATCATTAGGTGCTCCTTTGATTAGAACCTCAAGAGCTCTGTGCCGTAAGATGATATTGAATAGTCGTGTATACTCCAATTCAGACCTTCAGAGTATCTCTCAACAACTTACTTCTTCATCAGATAGTTTCCGTTTGGTTGCTCGTCCAAGAACAGCACCAAGTGTGGATTTTAAGACCTACAAATCTGGAAAGTTCTGTAGACACAAGTGGCAACAAATTGACTTCCCTATCAAACAGGGACAGAACTTTAATGATGTATTAGCATCAATTCCTAACAAGGTTCAACCAGCAATTGCTAAAGGTGAGAGAGTTGAAATGATTGGTAGACCATTCGTATCAGAGTGGAGTGTAATACCGCCAGTATCATCTCAATTCTCAAAACAAGACGCAACAGAACCAATTGCTTTCCATATGGGACTATTTGTATACCCTACAAGATTTGGAGCAATGTTGGCTGAACCAACATCACAAACACTTACCAAAGTAAAATTGTGTTATGACTATGGATACGGAGAACCAGGAGACATCTACCCAATCCCATCACAAGAGTGTGTTGAAGGTTGGTGTGCTGCGGACATTTACCCTGAATACTTTGAGGATACCGCAGATGTTATGGAGAAGTTTAAGGTAAGACATAGTTTCGCCAAAGTCCCTGATTACATCAGAGAAGCAGCACAAAGAGCTGTGGACTACGCAGAACAAAATGGTTGGGGTGATTGTGGAACAGATGTGGGTAAACAAAGAGCTCACGATTTGGCTAGAGAGGGTCAGGAGCATTCACTTGAAACTTTGACCCGTATGTATTCCTATGGAGCAAGACATAAAGTAGATTATGAAAGTTCCAAATCTATTGAAGAAGGTTGTGGATATTTGATGATGTTGAGTTGGGGTTTCACCCCATCAACTTACGACCAAGCAATGAGTTATTTGGAGAAGGAGATTAAGAAAGGAACAGAGATGAATGTGGCGTTCTCATCAAACGAAATGAAGGGTGATATTACCGCTGTTGTATTCCAACCAAATCAAAAGATTTATCGTTATGATACGGAAACCAATTCCCCCTACTTTGTGTTTATGAGTAGAGAGACAATCCGTAAAATGTTGTTGAAGTTTTCAAGACAGAAACAAGGTAAAGGTGGGGTTGTAAATCTTGAGCATTCAGGTATGATATTCGCACCTGATGATGTGTATACCTACGAGAACTGGTTAGTTGGTGATGACCCTGAAAAAGATAAGTCGTTTGAGTTATTTGGTAGAACCTTTGAGCCAGGAACCTGGATGACTACCATTCACTTCAAGGACAAAAGAATGTTTGAGGACTTTGTATTAAGTAATAAAACTCAAGGGGTAAGTTTGGAAGGAATGTTCCAAGAAATACCATTCAACTTTTTTGATGTTAAGGAAAGTTTTATTGACCCAAGACCAGGTGAAGACGAAAGTGAGTTCATCGGTCGTTGTGCTTCATCAGATACAATCATAAATGAATATGATAATGAGCAACAAAGATTAGCAGTTTGTTATTCATATTGGAGAGATAAGTTTAACTTTCCTGAAGGGACTTGTTGGGAAGGTTATGAACCTATCGGAACAAAAATCGTAGATGGTAGAGAAGTGCCAAATTGCGTTCCAATTAAAGCAAAGAAAGAAATGGAAATAAATACTAAAGGAATGGGTGATTATTTAGACCCCGATAAAAAGGATTTGGATACAAAGGCTGTGGAGAACTTTAAGCCTTACGATTGGGACAAGTGTATTTCAGACCAAACTAAAAGATATGGTAGTAAAGAAATTGCTGCCAAGGTATGTGGAAAAATCCGTAGTGAGAATATGGCTCAAATGGGTATTCACGATGGAGCACCATATTACCCCTATCCAGCTCAAGCGGCACAGGCAGGATTGAAAATTGGTTGTGAGGGTATACATTTTATGGAAGAGTATGGCTGGTTTCCTTGTAAAACCCACAAAGAAGCTGTTGATGGATTTGAGGCAGAAAATGTTATGAACCTATTTACAGAGATGTTAAACAAAATAAAAAAAGAGTTGTGATTTTTTCACACTATTTACTAATAAACAATAAAAAAAAATTACACTATGAAAAATATTGAAATCTTAAGAAAAGTCGCTGACTTGGTTGGTTTTAAGTTTAACTCATTATACTCATTTGAGGAAGTTGAATTAGAAGGTGGATTGGTTATTTCCAATCAAACCGAAGGAGATTTTCAAGTGGGTGATGTTGTTTCCTTAAAAAACGAAGACGGCACTTACACGATTGTAGGTAGTGGCACACACAAACTCCTTGATGGTAGAGTATTCATTACTGATACCGAAGGAAAACTCACAGAAATAAACGGGGGTGAAACCGAAGAAAAAGTTGAAGTTGTTATTGAAGCGGCTGAAGTCCCTGTTGAAATCAAAGATGAGGTTGTTGATGTTATGACCCCCGATGTTGTATCTGCGTTAGTAGACGCACTTACACCAGTCGTTGAAGAATTAAAAATGTTAAGTGAAGAAATGAAGAAACTGAAAAAAGATTATGAAGGTTTCAAGGCTTCTTCAGCTTATCAACCTCTAAAAGAGGATAAATTAGTTTCATCTAATTTCACAGACCACAGATATGAGCTGTTGAGAGAGATGAAAGAAAACCTAAAAAAATAAAATAAAATAAATTACAATTATGAAAAAGTTTAATTTTGACTTTGATACAACTGCTATGGCTGATTACCTCAATGCTAACGCAGATTTGTTATTACACAAAATCGTTATGGATACAATTGAGGCACAAATGTATAAAGTAATCCCTAACATAAAGTTTGGTGAACTTATCCCTGTTTTTGAGACGGGTGATATTGATACCATCGCATATCCTGGTAATGGTTGTTCGTTCACGGGCGGAACTATTGCTATGTCTGAAGTGGAACTTCGTGTCTGTCAGTATGTTATAGAAAAAAGTTGGTGTCCTGCCGATTTGGATAGAACGATAATGAGTATTAGATTGGCTCCTGGTTCTTACAACGAGAGCGTAGGTGCTGCTACTGAAGAAGCTTTCATCGCAGACATCTCTAAAAAGGCTAATGTTTATGCTTCAAGACGCTTCTGGAACTCTACTATCGCAGTAGAAGGTTGTAGTGGTGTATTAGAGCAATTAGAAAGTGTTTCTATTTCAGGTGATGTTGTAAATGTTGGCTATACCGCACTTACTCCGTCAAACGCAATTTCAATCACAAACCAATACCTATTAAATCTTCCAGACCCATTGAAAGTTGTTCCAACGATTATGGCGTTGACGCACTCTGATTTTCAAGCTTTACAATTAGCGCTTCGTGACCAGAACTTATTCAATTTCAACCCAGTAACACTTCAGAACGGACAAATGGTTATCCAAATCCCATTCACGAACACGATGGCTATTTCTTGTGAAATCGCTTCAGCTCATATGGTTTTGACTAACCCTGAAAACTTAATGTATGGAACTGACTTATTGTCTGATATTACATCACCAATTTCTTGGTGGTCTAATGACTTCCAACAGGTTCGTATGAAATTAGCAATGAAGTTGGGTGCTGCTGTAGCATTCGGTTCTCAAGTAGTTTACGCATCTTAAACATAAACCTCACTAAAAATTAAAACAAAAATATTATGAGTTCATCTACATATAACTGCTGTATTACCAACGGGTTAGAGCTCCAAAGCTGTGTAAACAACATTCCAGGTCTTGATAGCCTGTATGTCCTTACACCTGGCACAGGAACTACTTGTTCTTTGGGAAGTATCGCTTATTCAGGAACAGGTGAGGTTATTGGTTTAACCGCATCTACTACAGGAAACGAGTTCAAGAAAATTGATATTGTCCGTAATTCAAGCGCAGCTTTGAATGAAGCAACTTCAATCAACTTGGAAAGTTTGGGTTTCACATTTAATACCCAACTTATCTTTACCATTCCTGGTCTAAATCAAGAAGCAACAAATCTTTACCAAGAAATTGTTAAAAATACTGCTTCTATCTTCATCGTTAAGTTGAAGACAGGTAAGTATTTCTTGGCATCACCTTCGGGAATGTTTATTGAAAGTGCTTCTGTGGCTTCAGGTTCTTTACCTGGTGATAGTCAATTATACACTATCACTCTTACATCAAACGAAACTATTTCAGTTCCACAAATTGATGTAGCACCAGGTCAAACTTTGACGGCTTGGTTGGCAGCTAATTCTAACATCGGTCTTGATAGAGAATAAAAAACACTAATCAACATAAGAGAGGGGGGACTATTCCCCCCTTTTTTTTGATTATATGGATTTAGAGGTCAATAAAAAAGTTCGTGTTCGTAGAGCAAATATTTATGTTTATTGTGATAGATATAAACTTACTCTGCTGACTTTAGATTTATGGAGTAATGAACTATTTATTGAGGTAGAGTTTTACAAGGATACAAGTTTAATTCTCACAAAAAATTATATTATACCAACACAAAAAGGTCGTATAGATGTTGATGTGGATAAAATTATAGAAGATTTACATAAAAGAATTATAGATGGCTGAAATCCAAAAATCTTTAGAAAGAACCCTTTTTCAAGGTCAATATGTGTTTAACTATGGGGGTTTAGTTCCCAACATTTTTGGTGCGGCACCATCACCAAGTCCAACACCTACGCCAACACAAACACCAACACAAACAACAACCCCTACCATAACGCCAACACCGAGCACAACTCCAACCATAACGCCAACGCCGACCACTACTCCAACTACAACACCGACCACTACTCCAACTACAACACCGACGATTACCCCAACGAATACAACTACCCCTACGATTACGCCAACGAAGACCCTTACCCCCACTCCTTCTTCAACACCTATAACATTCACAACTGAATACACGGCAATCCTTACAAGAGCATCGGGATTGGGATACGCAGCACCATCTTACTCACAACAAGTATTACAGAACCAACTTGTAGTTGACTTAAAAGCCGCTGGCTATTGGACTAAATTGGGTAATATGTATATCTTTAAGGTTGATTTAACCGCTGGTGGTAGTTCAGCATTCACCCTTATAAATTGGATTACACCAGCAAATACAATTTCCACTTTAAGATTTAATACGGGAGGAGTTGTTCCTCCAACGCATGTGTCGGCAGGTTGGAGATTTACCAACGAAAACTATATCCAATTGGGTAGTAATTCAGCGAGCGTAAATAATATTAGCACCACAACTCTTAATAATAGTGAAGGAACTTATGTTGCCGCTTTTGTTGCCAATTCTTCATCGGGAACTAATGCGATGTGGAGCACGAATAATAACTCTTGGAACCAGGCAAAATACAATTCAACCACAGCACATAACATCTTTAGGGGTATTGGTTTGACTTCTGCTTATGACTTCACGGGTATTGGATTTAAGGCAGCTACGATTGACGGGCAAACTTCAGCTGATACAACTATCATCTTCACAAATGATGTGGCACAAACAACAAAAACCAAAACAGCTGTTGATGTTGGAGTTGGGGGAGGTCAAATGAACCTTAACTTTAATGGTAATGATGCCACCTCAAGTTTCAGTTGGACTTCTGGTTTTTGGTTCTTCGGTTCTGGTTTATCATCGGGAGATATGCCAGGTTTCCAATCTATCATCACAAATTATATGAACGCATAAGATGTTATACATTCAACAAAACGCAACGAACAATCTTTTTGTCTTGGCTAGTGAGTTTAAGACATTAGCAAATCCAACTTATCTTTGGAGATTACAAAACTCACAGAGTAAGGAAAGCTACACTTTTATTCCTGAAAATGTTAGTTCAACTTACCCATCAGCTTATGCGTCAAAGTATGATGTGTTTTCGTTCAATACATTCTTGAGTGGTGCGACAAATTATATTTTCAGTGCGGGGACACCTGTAAACTTACACCTCAAAAACGAAAACCAATATTGGATTGGTGTTTACGAACAAGCATCACCAACAAACTTAAATGTAAATCTTACCTATGAAAAATTGGTTTCATCATTAGGATTTATCTTTGTTGATGAAAACTTGGAATATTACACAGGAAACACAGCGAATACTGCTAATAATGTGATTTACTATAATGTTTCATCTACACCAAATCCTACAGCATCTATAACTCCAAGCCCGACCCCTACCAAAACAACCACACCAACAATTACTCCGTCAATTTCCGCATCCCCTACTCCAACAAAAACACCAACCACAACCCCGACCAATACTCCAAGTATTACTCCATCGGTTAGTCCAACCAAGACACCGACATCAACTACTACGCCTACTACTACACCAACTCAAACTCCTACCACCACTCCTACTAACACGCCTACATCGTCTCTAACACCTTCAATTACTCCTACCAATACAACGACACCAACGACCACCCAAACTCCTTCTATAACTCCTACAAACACTATCACACCAAGTCCAAGTGGTAGTCCTGGTGCGAGTTCTACTCCAACTCAAACTCCTACCACCACTCCTACGAATACTCCAAGTATTACCCCAACGGAAAGTCCAACACAGACGCCGACCTATACTCCTACCAATACCCCAAGTATTACTCCTACGAATACTCCAACGACTACACCTACGGAAAGTGTTAGTCCTACTCCTACGCCTTCTATTACCCCAAGTATTACACCAACCCAAACCACAACAACAACACCTACGAATACTCCTACCGAGAGTTTAACTCCTACGCCTACGATTACTCCTACCAACACTCAAACCCCTACGGAAACCCCAACTAATACTCCTACTTTAACTCCAACCGAGAGTGTTAGTCCTACACCTACGCCTTCTATTACCCCAAGTGTTAGTCCAACAACGACAATAACACCATCGGTTAGTCCTACGGAAACTCCAACTCAAACCCCTACCAATACACCGAGTTCAACTCCATCAACTTTTGATTGTTCGTGGTCTGCGATTACGGAATGTTGGTCTTGTAATTCTAACACTTGGAGTGAGTGCGACCCAGTCCCTCCATTTAGTCCAACTCCTACGCCTACGATTACCCCTACCAACACTCCTACGCCTACGATTACCCCTACCAACACTCAAACCTCAACACCTACTCAAACACCAACCACAACTCCAACTCAAAGTTCATATCCATTATGTCCCGAAGAGTTTATTGTATCAAGCTCAACACTATCTACATTACAAAATGGTTCGTATTTAAGACAATATGAAATTAGTGGTTCAAGTGCTCCATACGCTTACGCAGTCCGTAGTGGTTCAACTCAAGGTCATATTGTAATTGGTGCTAATGGGGTTGATTTATATCCAGTATATCAATTAAACGATGGTGGATTTTATTATACTATTTTATCAAGTTATGACCCATCTAATAATTGGTTAGGTTGGTATTCTCAAAAACAATCAACAAATATTCTTACATCTGGTGTAAGTTGGAGTGGTAATAGTGATTTTATTACTTTTGGATTTAATGGTATTGGTGGTAATGTTTATTATCCGCCAGTCGGCGACCAAACAACCGCATACCTTTCATACCCTGCGGTATGTCCTACCCCAACTCCTACTTCATCACCATTGCCTATTAGTCCTACCCCAACTCCTACTCAAACTCCTACTCAAACTCAAACCCCAACTCCATCACCAAGTCCAGCTGTGCCTTTGGTATTTTCAGTATCATCGGGAGCAACTCAAAATGAAGCTTGTAGTGGGGTATGTTATTTTAATGTATATGCTTTAGATTTAGGTAATTGTGGTGGTTGTATTGGTGCTGGACTTACTTGTTGGGCTTGTTTAACCACATCACAACAAGTTTATCTTGACGCAGGTTTAACAACACTTGTTCCTAATGGTTATTACGCAAATGAAATGTCTTCGGGTAATTTCGGTAGTTGGTATATTGTTGGTGGTTTCCCTCAATCCGCAGGATTTGCTGGTTGTAGTGTATCAGCCGACCCCGATGCTGAAGTTTATTTAGCTGCTGTTGTTGCCGCTGGCGGAACTTTGGATTGTAATATTTCGGGAGCAACAAATGAATTATTTACATCACTAAAATCTTCGGGTCTTTGGAGTTTGTTAAATGTATTCTATCCAATACTGGGTGGAACATCAGCCTCAACGGCAATCAACGCAAAATCACCAGGAACTAAAGATATGACTTGGAGTGGTGGTATTACATTCGCTTCAACGGGGGTTCTATCTAATGGAGTGAATGGTTATGGTGATACTAATTTTAACTTGAATACCGATGGTGCCAATACGATTGGATTAGGTGTATATTCAAGAACCGACCAAAATGAAACTATAACAAGATTTGATATTGGTGCTACTGACGCTTCCCATAGGTCAAATATGAATATAAGAAGTTCCGCAAATATGTTAGGAACTATTAGTGATAATTTAGTAGGAATTACTTTTTCAGCTGTAAATAATCCTAGCAACGGATTTAATTTACTACAGAGAATAGATGCTGGTGATGTTAAAGGATATAGGAACGGAACTATATTAGCAACTGAAGTTATTGCGCTTGCGGGAAGACCTAACAGAACGGCATTCGTAATGGCTAATAATAATAATGGTAGTCCAAGTCCAAGAACCACAAGAGAATACAACTGGTTCCAAATTAGTAGTGTTTTAACTGGCGCTGAAGTATCCACATTAAACACACTTATAACTAACTTTAACACATCATTAGGTAGATTATGATATTAGTAGGAAAACTTACAGAATTACAGAAGACCGATTTGGAGGGACAATTAGTTCAACCCGATTGGTATTTCTATCCCGTTTTAGACGGAAACACACCTTCTAATTGGATTATATCCCAAGAAGAAATAAATGGGTCAATATACCCCCAAAACGAATGGGTAAAAAACTTACCCCTAATTGAATGGGTTGAGCCGATAATTATAGAATAAGAAATACACAGAATGGCAAATCTAGCACCATTACCAATCAACACATCATACCCTGGCGTCCTCAATTTAGAGACAGCAACTACGGGTATTACACAATCAATTCAAGCCCTACAAGATGGTCTTGGAAATAACACGGGAGTTAAAATCGCTGAAGACAGATTTGAGGGTTCTAACCTTTTTAATGTTTATAGACCAGCAGCTGCCAAATATTATGGTAGTGGTATTGGAACAACCACAACACCGCCAGCAGCATCACAGAATGTTTTAATATCGTCATACTTCTACGATAATGGTTTATACTCCTATTCAGCATTCACTATGAACTGCTTGACTTTGGGAGCAGGTGAAAGTGTTGATGTGGCGTTTTATAACGCACAATACAACGACACATACGGATATATCCCATATCAAAAGTTGAGTAATACGATAAACATTTCAGCAGCATCAACGGGATTTAAGACGGGGACATTCTCATCACCACTATCTTTTAGTGGAACTGGTCCTGGCTTCTATTTTATTGTTGTTAAAATTACTGCCGCATCAACTCCCGTTTCTCGTTTTGGGCAAATGGGTATAAATGCTAGTTTTTATTTTAGTAATGGTGTTTTAATGTGGAATAATGGTTTTGTAATAAACAACGCTGGAACTCAATATATCTCACCATTTAATACTGCGGCAACCAGTGCCACATCAATTGGAAATAACATATATTCAATTTCAACTTTCCCTACAACTTGGGCTGGTAGTGATAGTGCGACTTTGGTTTCATCAACATCAGCTGGATTTCCTGGATTTATTCTCCACACAATAAGATAATTTAACTATTTATAGAATATGGATATGAATAAATCACAAGACCTGAACTTTAAGACCTTCACCATTGATTACCGCATCAACAGAATTGATGTGCGTGAGAATATGGAGATTGAAACAAAAAATAAGCCTTGGGTATCTTGGGGAAATGTGAATAATGATTATCCACAATTCCTATTACAAATCAAGGAGAGCTCACCAGTATTATCAGTTTGTATTGATAGTAAAGTCAATATGAGTATGGGTGAGGGAGTAGAAATTGAGGGTATTGGAAACCCTATGATAAATCGTTATGAAAACCTTAACGAATTATATTATAAATTATTATATGATTTTTGGACTTTTGGAGGTTGGAGTTTAGAATGTATACCCAATAGGGAGGGGACTGGTATTGAAAGTATCTACCACATTCCTTTCCAAAATATCCGTGTTGGTAAGAAAGATTATGACGAACACGATAGAGAGATGGATTGGTTCTACTACTCTGAATACTGGCAGTTGCCAGTCCAAAATAAAAAGATTACCAAGTTTCACGGATTGGATTTAACCAAAAGAGGTGAAGCTAGACAACTCTACTATTGGAAACAATACACACCATCAGACAACAAACACTATCCAGTAACCCCTTATCAAGCGGGTATAAATGCTGCGGTGTTAGAAGCCGAGGTATTTGACTGGCACAAAAGAAACATTGCCACATCTCTTATGCCGAACTTATTTGTGTCTTTGATTGGCGACCCTACCCCTGAAGAAAAAGAAAGCGTCTACGATGAGCTAATCAGGTCGTATCAAGGTAAGAACGGACAGAAAGTAATGTTAGCATTCTCCAATACCGCAGAAGAGAGACCTGAAATCCAAACCATCTCAAACCAAGCAAACGATACTTTCTACACAGAGGTATTACAAATGTGTATCCAAAGTATCCTTACATCTAATCAAATCTCGTCGCCCTTATTATTGGGCATTCAGACTTTTGGAAGTAATCCATTTAGTCAGAACGCAGATGAGTTGGTAGTTGCCACAAAACATATGTTAGCTATGGTTATTGAACCAGCCTTGAGAAAAATAAATGTTGCTCTTGAGAATGTCTTAACACTAAAATACAACAGACCTGTTAAAATTGTGAATAAACTTGTAGTTCCTAATTTCGCTGCGTAATGGCATATGTTTATTATATTGACGAGAGTTTCGTAAGGGAAAACCTCCCTATTGATTACTCATTACTGACTGGTAATATCATACCAGCCTTAAATCAAGCACACCTAATCAACGCTCGTGATTTGGTCGGTGATAGAATGTTTGATAGAATGAATGAATTGATTACAAGTGGAGACATTTTATTACCTCAATATGCGGATTGGAAGTTTGTGTTAGACCAATACTTACAGAATGTTGTGTTGTATTGGACGGGTGTATATCTTACCAATAACTTGTTAGCAAAGTATGCCAACAAAGGCATACAACAAGAAAACACAGAGTTTAGTGTTCCTGTAGATTTAGCGGTTTGGAGAACTCTAAAGAACCAAATGGAAGATTTGGCTACTTACTACTCACAAAGAGCAAATGATTGGTTGTATTGGAACCAGAACCTCTACCAGCCGTATTATACCTATATGATTACAAATGGACTTCAACCTGCTGACCCTCGTGAGAAGTTTAGAAATGGTGGATTAGTATTAGGTAGAAGATTAAGATATAGTTGGAATAACCATTGTTGGTATTAAGATTATGAATGATTACTTACCTATCTACAAAAGAGGTGAAAGCCTAATCGGTTATATGTCCCGTTGTTCTTCTCAAAGGAAAATGGTATTAGCAGTTCCAAGTGCGAAGGACAGAATGAATATCTGTGGTAATCACGCAGAACAAATTAGAGTAGCAATCTCACAACCTTTCAAGGAAGAAAAAAAGAAATCTTAAGATTTCTCGTTAAGTGGTTTCTCAATAACATCAAGAGTTTTCCACTTTCCGTAATCTTTACTTGGGTCTTTCATTCCAATCCCAATTTTAGTTATGTGTCCTCTTGAGACACCATATCTCTTGGCAATCTGTGCGTGAGTTAAACTTCCTTGTAATAGGAGTTTCTTAATGTTTCTTACTTGAGTAAATGATAGTTTGATTTGTGGCATAGTTTAATTATAGTATATTTAGGAACATCAGTCAAGTTCCTATAATAAATATTATTTTCATATTTTTTTTGTAAGGGTATTGAAACTTATTTTTGATTTCATATATTTATTGATGTTAGGGTTGAAATACTCTAACTCACTTGAAGGTAATTCAATGGACTTATACCCTTCTACCTCAAAAGACACTAGTAGTTCTTTAGAGAAAGTGATAAGAGACCTAGTCAAATAACCATTATTACAAATGGGGGACTAGGGGGACTTATCACCTTCCTTAAATCCACTAATAATTTATTAAGTATCTAGTAGAATATAATTTACTAGCTAATCAAATAGATTATAATTTATAAAAGACATTATTACTTAAGTCCGTAAACTATTGGTAATAAAAAGAAACCTTAACTAAAACTAGTTAGGGTTTTTTTATTTTATAGTATATTTATTATTCAAGGGGGAGTTGGTTTTCATTTTACTTTTTTAACATTAGTAGAGTTTGGCTTATCTTTTTTTTACAACTCCCCTTTTTATAACCTATGGAAAAAGAACCTGATTATTTATTAGTAAGAAGAAAACGAGTTGACCCCAACGGAGAGTGGGAATACGAATGCCATAATTGTGAGTTGTGGCTTCCAAAGGGAAGGTTTAGAGGGTGTGTAAATTATATTGACGCCTATGGTAATTGTTTGATGTGTTCGTCCTGTAGAAGTAAAATATCTCGTCAAAAAGCAGTTGTTAGTGAGAAAGAGGAAGTTGAAAGAATATTGGTCGGTATTGGATTTTACAAATACAAAGATAGTGATGATTGGTTCAAGGCTAAATTAAAACAACACAACAAAGATATTTAAGTATATGGATATAATGCTAACGGGGTTGATAACCTTAATTACAACATTCTTGGGATACTGGTTTGGTTCAAGAAAAACAAACGCAGAGACGGACAAGATTATTATAGAAAATGTTAAAGAATTGCTAGAGGTATATTCTTCAACTATAAATGACCTTAAAATTGAAATCAGAGAACTCAAGGATAAAATTGATGACTACGAAAAACAGATTGATAAAATGTCTAAAGAGTTATCTAACTTCAGAAAACACTATGACTTTGTCCCGTCAAATAGAATAGAACGCAATGAGAAACTTTAATATGGAAGAAATAGAAGTGAAGGAGTTGTTTAACATTCCAACAGAAGATAGGGTTGCCCTTATTGAATGGGGTGTTGATAATGTTATTGAGAATTGCCAGAAATTGTCTAAAGTTACTGGTGAGAAAACTTCCAAACTATTGAATGAAACTCTATGGAAATATGAGTTAAGGGTTAAAGAACTGGCTGAAGAGGAACAATACGAATTATCTTATTATTTCAACGAACTCATATGGGGAGTTCACAGAAGGTTAGGAGACATAAAAAAAAATAAAGGAGAAGAATAAGATGGGTTGTGGTTGTAAGTTATCGCCATTAGAGAAAGTTGATAAACGCATTCAAGTAGTGGGTTTCAATAGATTAGCAGTGTCTGAAATTAGATTGATAGATAATTTCATACAGAATAAATTGGGTCAATCCCCAAATACTCCACAAGATAGAATTGATTTGTATGGAAGAGCAAAACAAACCAATTAAAAAAGCCTATATCTACTCAAGGGAAGATAAGAACAGACACACTACAAAACAAAAACAGCAGTGTCTGCTCAATAAATTAGCTGAAGGTAAGTCAGTAAGGCAGTCAACCCAACTATGTGGGTGTGCTGAAAAGTCGTATTACCGATGGAAGAAATACGATGAGGAGTTTAAGGAAGCAATAAATGAGTATTTCCAAATTGAACTAGAAATGGCAGAGGAGATACTAAAACAATCAATTACTGATAATCCAAACCTCCTCCAATTTTTCTTAAAGAATAGGCACCCTGACTATAAGGTTAAACACTCAATAGACATCAACCATAAAGGTCTAGATACTATTGAGGTAAAGATTATATTGCCTGATAATTACCCAGCTGCTACGCCAAGTCCTGAAAGTTAGGTTCTCGCCATTTTCCTAACAGGACATTATATTGGGTAGTTTCGTAGGGGGGATTTTTTTTAGTCCCCCCTTTTTTATTTTATAAATGTTCCTATATTTATATTAAATCAAAAATATGAAGAACATTACATTTTATGTTAGACCCTTTGCCACCCAAGAGATTTCTGTAATTTTAGAGGATAATGAGTGGGCACCATTCCAAGAAAGAATTGACGATGGTGAGAGTATTGAAACAATCTTTGATGACTTATGGGAAAGTGGTGAAAGTTTCCATTACGGGACAACAACAATCAATCAACCTGAATACGCATACGATGCCCAAATAAGTGATTGTGATTGTAATAAACCCAAGAGTTCACTAACCAGAAAAGAAGAGGGGGACTTATCGTGATTGGCGCTTACAAACTTAACGAACAAGATGTGAAAGAAATGAAGCATCTTTTTAACACAACACAACTCACTAACCGAGAGATTGCTAAATTGTATAATGTATCATCACAGCATATCTGTCGTATAAGGAACGGAAAAAGATGGAACGATGAGATTAGAAGCTTCACTATGAAAGATAGTGTAAGACCTATCCTATACCCTCAAAACAATATGGAGATAATCTTTGATACAACCACACAAAGACCTGTCCCAAAGAAAAAAACTTTTTTTCAGAGAACCTGCCGCTCGTTAGCAATTTTCTTCTTATCTTTGTCGTAAATCTAAAAACTTAAAATTATGTCTATATCACAACAAAACATTTTCTTGGGGGTGAACGAGGTTCACACCCTTCAACTACCTGACGACAGCCAATATTGTTTCGTAGGTATGGAAGTTCAAGGTAGAGTAAAACCTGAACCTGATAACATCGTTCTTATTATGTCTCAAGAACAGATTTATGAAATGGCTGACTACTTCCGTAAAAGAGATAACGAGAAGAAGGATATACACCAGTCCATCATTAAATCCCTTTTAGAGAAGTCAAAAGAACTCAACCTTAATATCTTTACCCCAAGTCCAAATGAATGGTCTATAGCAAACGAGAAGGGTTATTTTGGGTTCACCTATAACGAGGCATTCGTGGCTGATGGTAATGGTAAGGTTATTAAGACCAACCAAGATGTAGAAGATTTTTTTAGTTTCTTTAATTAAATTGTTCTTATAGGAACTTGACTTAACAAAAATCATTACTATATTTTAATTATGAAATTAGAACAAATAGTAGAAACGGCTTACAGAGCAAAGCCCGAGACCATCGCATCAAATGATTTGTTGTGGGTGGAAGTATCAAAAGCTCTATGTATACACTATGGTATCAGAACCCTTGATGATTTTTTCCTACATATCTTGGGGGGTAAAATACCAACATCACATACCTTGGCAGCAACCATTACTATTGTGAGAAAGAACAATCCTGATTTAGTCCCAACTGAAGAACAGAGAAGATTAAAGATGGAAGTTAAACAACGATACATCAACGAATATAAAAACGCTTAATACTATGGGACGCACTAAAGAATTATTTGAGGAAATGAACTTACAGGAATTGATTATGTTTCGTTTGAATAACGAAATGGAAGATGATGACTACCAGTATCAGTTGTGGAGAGAACAGAAACTTCAAGACGAGTATTCGGCTTACGAAGAACACCTATCAGATAAATATTAAAAAAGTTCTTATAGGAACTTGACTGATTAAATATCTTGTAGTATATTTGATGTATGAAAACAAAACAACAAAACAAAATGGGACAGACAATAACAATAGACGGCATCTACGACACACTTGTAGATTATTTTGGGGGAGACAGAATTGAAATGATTAGAAAGTATTTCAAGGAAGACACCCAATCTTTTCACGAACACCTTATGAAACAACATAAGATATTCTTAAAACTTACGAGTGAAGCAACACCTATGAAGATTACCAAGAATGATACAGGAGCAGCAACAATTAAATCGGGTTGGTAATAATAACAACGGGGGTAGAAATACCCCCTTAAATAGTCAAAAATAAATAAAATGGCAAACAATAAAGACAAACAAATCGCAACACAATCACAATTAAAACTCACATTAGATTGGGCTAATTCTTGTGGTAAATGTCTAACTCTCAAAGAACTTGTTTCAATTTCAGTAGTCCTTGTTGACTATGTAGAAAATGGATACTCCGCAGCACTTGGAGAAAGGTTTGAGAAAATTGAGGAATACCTCAACACAAAATAAAAACAATAGTGCTCCCTATTGTCCCCACCCTAAAAAAGTGGGGTTTTCTTTTTATCCCTAAACCATATATTTATCTAACTCTGGGGATAGAAATATATGGTAGTAGAAGCATCAGAATTATACTTAAAAATTGACGAAGCAGTAAAGTCAGGAAAGAGGTTGATATCCTTAAGGGGCTCATCTCGTTCAGGGAAGACCTATCAAATCATTACCTATTTGATACTTCAGGCAATACAGAAACACACAACTATTACGATTGTAAGGGATACCCTCGTTTCAATTAGAAACTCTGTCCTGATTGACTTTATTGATGTGATGGATAAGATGGGATTTTATAACCCTGATAACTTCAACAAGAGTGAGGTTGTTTATAAGTTTGATAATGGTAGTTTAATTCGTTTCTTGGGGGCTGAAGATGGAGGTAAACTTCGTGGAATGAAACAGGATATTGTATTCATCAACGAGATTACAAATGTTGGACTTGAACCATTCACACAGCTCAATATGAGAACCACTGGTTTTATTGTTGCGGACTACAACCCAACAGAACAAGACGGGTGGTATTGGTATGAACTTGAAACCCAAGAGAACGCACAACTTATTATTTCAACCTACAAACAGAACCCATTTTTAGAGAAGAGGGTTGTGGAGGCAATTGAGAACCTCAAGAACCTTGACCCTGAAATGTATGAGGTCTATGCTCTCGGTAAGAGAATTAAACCAAGAGAGACCATCTTTGTGAATTGGGAAGTGGTAAGTGAAGCCCCCCGTTATTCCAAGATGTTAGGAGTAGGTTTAGATTGGGGATATAGTCAAGATGAATGTGCGTGTGTGTGGGGTCTTATCAACGAACCAGACAACATCATTTATCTCAAGGAAGTATTCTATGAGAAGGGATTACTTGTTGATGATATTGCCTATAAGTTAGAAGAAGGTGGTATACAAAAAACCTTTGATATTGTTGCCGATAGTTCAGAACCTCGTATGTTAGAAGAATTAAGAAAGAGGGGATATAGAAAGATTGTCCCTGTGAAGAAAGAAGCTGGTTCAGTTCTGTTTGGGATAAACCTGATGAAACAATACAAGATACAGATTGACGAGAAATCAACCAATCTGATTGAGGAGTTTAAGAACTATAGGTGGGCTAAAGACCGCTCAAACAACATAACATCTAAACCGATGGGCAAAGACCACTTGTTAGATAGTAGTAGGTATTTGATTTCACAGATGGCATATAAACCAAAAACAAAATACTCATTTGTATAAAAATGGAACAACATTTATTTAATGGAGACAGCGCAGATGTCTTAAAAGAACTCAAAGATAATAGTGTGGATTTACTAGCCACAGACCCCCC
>ENA-UOYL01000133-UOYL01000133.1-marine-metagenome-genome-assembly--contig:-NODE-133-length-29380-cov-7.086066_pt1 | contig 29380 bp, 47 predicted proteins | sample MGYA00238173_ERZ767189 | MGnify/ENA primary metagenome ERZ767189 (study PRJEB28943, sample SAMN06267163) | marine metagenome | isolation source: Columbia River Estuary | place: USA:Columbia River Estuary... | reverse complement strand
ACTTGGATGATTTCGATGAAAGTAAACAACGACGAAATTTGGAACAAAGTTAAATTAGGCGAAGTAAAAGGATTTTCAATAGAGGGTTATTTTGCGGATAGGTACGAAATGAATTCAAAAAATATAGATATGAAAGAAAAAGCAATGATTGAAAAAATTAAGTCGTTAATAGAAAAAAGCGAATTAAAAAGCAATAAAGTAGATTTAAGTTTAATTGACGATTTAAAAAAAGGAATAGCAGAAGGTAAAAAGCAAGAAGCTAATTTATATAGTGATTTTAAATCTAGTTTAAATGCAGTTATTATAAAAGCAAGAGAAATAGAAGTAAAATATAATGTTTTATTAAGTAATATTAACGAGCCATTATTTCAATCAGAAAAACAAGCTAAAGAATTAGGATTAGATTTTAAAGGAACTGATTTTTACAAACAAGCTCAATCAGTAATGCAAGCTATTGAAGGTAGAAAAGATGTAATTGACAAAATACTAATCAATATTCAAAAATTTGGATTCTAAATGGCAAAGCAAACGAGCGTACAAAACCACTTGAGAAAACCAAAAATTAAGCGTTCTGGAGTACACTCAAAAACAAGAAATAGCGGGTTAAAATCAAGTAAAAATTACAAGAAATTGTACGCAAGGCAAGGAAGATAATAAAAAACATAAATGCGTTTTAACGCGGTTTTAACGCGATTTAACGAACTTTAATACTTTGACGATAGATTATACCTAAAACTAAAGATAATGAAAAATCCAACAAACATAAAGGTTTCAGACGTAGCAAAAAAAGAAATTGAAAGACCCCGTTCAAGCCCAATTGGAGGTCGAAGGGGTTGTTTATGTAAGGACGGAAAGCGCTATTCTCGGAAGTGTTGCGACGGGTCTTTACAAGCTCAAGGAATTGGAAACGTAAACTAATTTTACAACAAAAAATAAACAATTAAATTATAGTTATATGAACACACTAAAAACAATTTACGATAAGATAGGCGCTAAAACCGAGTTAGCAAAACACGAAGTTAATTTAGGATTAGTTCAAGATATTACCAAAGACCTTAATGTTGTTGCTGATAGTTTAACAAGCATAAGACCTACTTTTCTAAAAATAGAAGATTTACTAATTAAAAATAGTAAAATAGTTGATACGGCATTAAAAGCAGTTCAAAAAATTGAAACAACCGCAAAAGAATTAGGTGCGGATTCTTTAATGAAAGAATTGGATAAACCTAAAATGTTAATTAATGAATTTAATAAAACTATAAAAGACACATTGAAGTCATTACAAGATGCTATTGGAAATCTTTAATTAAAAAATAGATGAACACACTAAAAACCATTTACGACAAATTAGGCAAAACGGATTTAGCAAACCATAAAGTTGAGTTGACAAAATTAGACGACTTAAACACAATTAATAAAAAATTAGTAGCGTTAAGAGACGGCTCAAATAAATTTTTTGCTTTAAAAAAACAAGTTGTTGATTATGCAAAAGAACAATTTCCAAAAGTTAAATTAAATTTAGATGAGGCGGAAAAATTAGTTTCTATAATTAAAACACAAGCAAAAGAATTAGGATTAGACGCAACTAATGACCCCGTAATAAAACAAGCGGAAAGCGAAATTAGCACATCTAATAGTATTTATAAAACCTATACTGATTATTTAAAACAGCCTAACATATGAATACACTAAAAACAATTTACGACAAAATAGGCAAGACTGAGTTAGCAAAACACGAAGTAGAATTAACTTTGATTGATGATTTTCGAAAATTATTAAGCACGGCGACGTCAGATTATAAAGAATTTAACGATGCCTATACTAAATTTAATGATTTTAAAAAACTTGTTATATTTTTTGGTGAAAAATATGCGGGAAGCGAGGGGAAACTTGAAACTTTATATGGTCAATTAAGTAAAACGTCTAAAGAAATAGGTTTGGATTTTAATTCAACAAAAGAAGGAAAAGAGGCGTTGAGTTTAGCTGGTTCTGGAGACCCCAAAATAATTAAATCTTTAATTAATAAAATCAAATCAATTTAATATAAACAAAAATCAAATATGAAAACAAGCGTAATTAATCAAATCAAAACTTTACTTGGAATGGACGTAAAGTTAGAACAAAGAAAAATGGCGGACGGCGTTACACTAATAGAAGCGGACGCATTCGAAGCTGAAAACGAAGTTTTTGTTATAACTGAAGACGAGCAAAAAATACCCGTTCCAATTGGTGAATACGAAATGGAAGACGGCTTTATTTTAGTTGTTGTTGAAGAAGGTATTATATCGGACTACAAAGAAGCTGAAGCCGAAGAAGAAGAAGCGCCAGTTGCTGAAGAAGAAGTTGTTGAAGAAGAAGTTGAAGCACAAGTTGAAAAGTCAACACCTAAGAAAACAATTGAAAGCGTAGTTAAAGAAACTTTCTTTTCAGAAATGGAAGCGCTTACAAAAGAAAATAACGAGTTAAAAGCTAAGTTGGAATTATTAACCAAAGTTGACGAAGTTGAATTAGAATCAACCGAACTTTCGGACATTAAACCAATTAGTTTCAACCCCGAGAATACAAAAGAAATTGAATTCACTAAAATTGGTTCTAAAAGACCGCGTAACGTAATGGATTCTATATTAGACAAAATTAAATAATTACTAACAATTAAAAATTAAAAAGAAATGCCAACACAACCAGTTATTACCACTACTTACGCGGGTCAATTCGCGGGTAAGTACATTTCGGCAGCACTACTAAGCGCTCCAACAATCGAAAATGGCGGGGTTACCGTTATGCCAAACATCAAATTTAAATCAGTTATTCAACGTCTTGAAACTGCAAACGTTCTTGAGGACGCTTCTTGTGACTTTCAAACAAACTCAACCGTTGATTTAACCGAGAGAATTTTAGAGGTTAAAGATTTACAAGTAAATATGCAACTTTGTAAGTCACAATTTCACAACACTTGGCAAGGAATAGAGCAAGGATTTTCGTCTTTTGACGTATTACCTAAGTCTTTTGCCGATTACTTAATTGCACACGTAGCTTCCCAAGTTGCTTCCGCTAACGAAGTTTCTTTATGGCAAGGTTCAAGTGCAAACACGGGAGAATTTGACGGATTGTTTTCAACGGCTTTAGTTGACCCAAATTTACCACCCGCACAATTAATTTCAAACGTTGCGATTACACCCGCTAACGTAATTGCTCAACTTGCTTTAGTTGAAGCGCAAATTCCCGCAACACTTTACGGAAAATCTGATTTAAAGATTTATGTTTCACAAAACGTTGCAAAGGCTTATGTTTCCGCTTTAGGTGGTTTCGGTGCTTTAGGTACTAACTCACAAGCAAATGCGGGTGTTAACTCAATGGGTACAATGTGGTACACAAACGGAGCTTTGTCTTATTCTGGAATACCAATTTTTATGGCAAACGGATTGCCTAACGATTCAATGATGGCAACAACAACATCTAACTTGTATTTCGGTTGTTCACTTTTGAGCGACACTCAAGAAGTACGTGTTATTGATATGTCGGACATCGACGGAAGCCAAAACGTTCGTGTAATTATGAGAATGGCTGCTGGAGCAACTTACGGAGTAATTGAAGACATCGTAGTTTACGGATAATCATTTAACGGGGTGGGCAACCACCCCTTATTATAAACAATACTAAAAAAAAAAATTATGAGTTGTGATATCACACACGGACGGCTTGAACAATGCAAAGATATAATAGGCGGATTGAACGCTATTTTTGTACTTAATTATGGACTTTACGACGCAACAACCGACGTTACTTATGTTGGTACAACGGACGAAATTTCGGCTATTGCTTTACCCGCATCAACACCCGTTTACAAATTCGAATTAAAGGGTACAAACTCTTTTGAAACTACAATTACAAGTTCACGTGAAAACGGAACTACATTCTTTGAACAAGTTTTGGCGGTTACGTTGAAGAAACAAGACGTTCAAACGCACAAAGAAGTAAAGTTACTTACTTACGGAAGACCAAATATTATTGTTCGCACAAACGCAAATCAATACTTTATTGCGGGACTTGAAAGAGGTATGGACGTAACTGCGGGAACTATCGGAAATGGTACAAACTTGGGTGATATGTCGGGTTATTCTTTGACTTTCACGGGTCAAGAGGCGATTCCCGCCAATTTCTTAGATTGTACTACTGAAGCACAATTAGCATCTTTGTTAGGTGGCGCAGTTATTACGGTATAAAAGACGTTTTATTGGTTAAAACTAAAAGGGGGTTGCATTCGTGTAACCCTTTTTTTATGAAACAAAAACAAGAAAATCTAATTATATCTATATGATAGTTTTAACTACAAATAATGTTACAAGTCAAACCTTTAATTGTACGCCACGAACGGGAACGATTACGGATTTGTTAATTACGGACGAAGCCGAAAACGTAACTACAAACGTTCCGATTATTTCACAAGGCGCAACAAGTTATTTTTATCAAATCGAAGCCATTTTTAACCTTACGGAAAATCGTTTTTATATGATTGAATTACAAGACACGAACGGAGATAGATTACTATTAGAAAAAGCATTTTGCACGAATCAACCTTTAGCGACGTTTTCAGTAAATAACGGACAATATGTTTCGCATACATCAAACAACGAATTTATAATTTATGAATAATTACCACGTCTTAAATTTATCAAGTTACACGACACCAATTGTCGAAGAAACAAACCGAGAAAATTGGGTTGATTTCTTAACGGAAAATGGCGAACAATACTTTGATTTCTTAATTGATAGATACACGAATAGCACGACGAATAACGCCATAATAAACAACATTTGTAGATTGGTTTACGGGCGTGGTTTAGGTGCGTTAGACGCTTCTAAAAAAGTAAACGAGTACGCACAAATGATGACTTTGTTTTCAAGGGACGATGTGCGTAAAATGATTATTGACCGCAAAATGTTAGGGCAATTTGCGATTCAATTACATTATTCAAAAGATAGAAAAAAGATTTTAAAGGCTTATCATATACCCGTTAATCTTTTACGAGCGGAAAAGTGCAATAAAGAAGGTGAAATAGCGGGTTACTATTATTCGGACAATTGGAACGATACACGACAATTTCCACCGCTTAGATTTTCGGCTTTTGGATTCTCAAATGACAATGTAGAAATACTTTATAGTAAGCCTTATTCGGTTGGAATGAAATACTACGCTTACCCCGACTATCAAGGCGCAGTTCCTTACGCACTATTGGAGCAAGAAATAGGCGACTACTTAATAAACGAAGTTCAAAACGGATTTAGCGGAACGAAGGTAGTTAACTTTAATAATGGAGTTCCAAGCGAAGAACAACAATCTATTATTAGCCAAAAAGTTTTAAATAAATTAACGGGGTCACGCGGTCAAAAAGTAATTGTTGCTTTTAATGATAATGCGGAATCAAAAACAACGGTTGAGGATATACCACTAAACGACGCTCCAGAACATTACACTTATTTAAGCGAAGAATGCTTAAGAAAAATAATGCTTGGACACAACGTTACAAGTCCGTTATTATTTGGAGTTGCTTCAACAAACGGATTTTCAAGTAATGCAGACGAGTTAAAAAATAGTGCAATCTTATTTGACAATATGGTTATACGACCTTTTCAAGAAGAATTATTAGACGCTTTCGATACAATTTTACATTTTAACGGAATACATTTAAAACTATTTTTCAAGACTTTGCAACCTTTAGAATTTACGGATTTAGAAAACGCACAAACCGAAGAACAAATAGCCGAAGAAACGGGAACGGAATTAAGCGCAGACCCAAAAGACGACGCTTTAGCACAAGCGTTAATTGATTTAGGCGAAGACGTAGACCCTAATTGGATATTAATAGACGAATTCGAAGTTGATTACGACACCGAAGACGAAATAGATTTAGAAATTGAAAAGTTAAACACACCAAAAAAAAGCATATTTAGTAAAATAAAAAAAATTGTTAGAACGGGAACGGCAAACCCACGAGCAAAAAGCGAACAAGACCAAGTTATTGACGGCATTTTATTTATTACACGTTATGAATACGCAAATGCTTTGAGTTCGGATAGCCGTGAATTTTGTAAAAAAATGATTTTTGCAAATAAGGTTTATCGAAAAGAAGACATTTTAAGAATGAAAACGGAAGTTGTAAACGAAGGTTGGGGGGCAAAAGGAGCGCCAACTTACGACATTTGGTTATATAAAGGCGGTGGAGGATGTCACCACGTTTGGAAAAGAAAAACATTTGTAGCCTTTGACGATAAAACGGGAATAGACCCATTAAGTCCAAACGCAATAACAATTTCGACTGGCAAAGCGGAAAAGGCGGGGTATCGTGTTCGCAATCCAAATCTTGTTGCAATGCGTCCAAAAGATATGCCGTTCGAAGGATTTTTACCAACAAACAAAAGATTTAAATAATGGCAGAAGCATTACTAATTTCACGAAACGACATCGTAAAATTTACCGCACTTAACGGAAACATTGACACGGATTCTTTTATTCAATGGATTAAAGTTGCTCAAGATATACATATACAAAATTACTTGGGTACGAATTTACTTGAAAAGATTAAAACGGATATAATAAACAACACACTTGCCAACCCTTATTTATTTTTACTTAATTCATATATTAAGCCAATGCTAATCCATTGGGCAATGGTCGAATATTTGCCTTTTTCGGCTTATACAATAGCGAATAAAGGGGTGTTTAAACATACGAGCGAAAACGCAACAAGCGTAGATAAAAACGAAGTGGATTTCTTAGTTGAAAAAGAACGAATGATTGCACAAAATTACACGGAACGTTTTATAACTTATATTAATTTTAACAATTCTTTGTTTCCCGAATATAGCACGAACTCAAATGCGGATATGTTCCCAAGCACACAAAACAATTTTACGGGTTGGTATATTTAATGACTATGAAAAAGAAGCACAAACCAAAAGAAACAAATATTAAAAAGTTGCTCGTTTACTTAACGAAACTAAACAAAGAAAAAAAATAATTATGGAACATTTACGAGCTTTATCTTTATTGTTTTTTGTATTTTCTTATTTGTGTTCCCTTGCTATGTTTTGCGAAGACGCTTTGTTTTTAAAATTTGGCGGGGTTGCTTTATTCGTTTTTTTAACGCACGAATTAGTACAACAATATTACTTGAAAAAATGAAAATACAATTATTTATTTTACTTACCAATATTCGGATAGCATCGCCAAAATTATTGGCAATTATTGGAGCGTTCTTTTTACCTATTTCTGGTATTTTATTCTTAATTGGGTTTGCAATTTTGTTAGACACTTTAACGGGAATTTGGAAGTCAAAGAAATTGGGAATACCAATTACATCAAGAAAACTTTCGGCTATTGTTTCAAAGTTATTTCTTTACGAAATTGCAGTAATTGGATTTTACTTAATAGATTATTTTATTCTTAACGATATTATTTTAACGTTCTTTTCCGTTCCTTTAATGTTGACTAAAATACTTTCTTTAGTGTTGGTAAGTATTGAGACCATCTCTATTAATGAGAACATAAAAGCCGTTAAAGGGGTGGATATATGGCAAGCACTTAAAAACCTTTTTGCAAGAGCTAAAGAAATTAAAGGCGATTTAAACGAAATAAAATGATAAAGAAATTATTTGATTATTTGAATTTTCTACAAAGGGAAAAAATAAAAGCAATGATTTATTCTAAAATCTAATTATGTACACAAGGGAACAAATAGAAAAAGCGGTTAAAAGCAAGGGTTACGTTTGGTTCGATAGCGCAAAAGATTACGACGTTAATATTGTTGGCGTAAGAAATTTGAAAAGCGGTAAAAAAGTTACCAACGAATTCGACGATACTTTAACTTTGAGTTATAAAATAAACGGAGTTTGGCAATTTCACGAATGGACGATAACAACCGACGCTGGAAAAAAACCAACTGAAATTTTAAGAAGTTCAAAGGGTGTTGCTCGTTTAGTTCCAAATCAATATAGAGGCGTTTACGCAGTAAGTTTACATAACGGAAAATATGAAGCACTTTGTCAAAGGTTGGGAAATGTTTCGGTTTATAGAGACAACAACAAAGATACAATCCACGACGAAAAAGTAATTGATTCGGGTATGTTTGGAATCAATATTCACCGCTCAAGCATTTATAAAGACCCGTCAAACGTGGATTACTTTTCGGAAGGTTGTCAAGTTTTCAGATACAACGCAAATTTCGTTGAGTTTATGAAAATAATAAACAAGGCTAAAGCGGTATTCGGAAATAAATTTACTTACACTTTAATAGAGTTATGAAAAGGCTAATCGTCTTTTTAAGCGTTCTAACGTTGTTTAGTTGCTCAACTGAACGCAAAGCACAATATCACTACAAAAAAGCGCTTAAACACGGCTTAAAATTGGTACAAGATAGCGACACAATAAGAATAGCAACTATTGATTCGGTTGCTTACTATATAAATGATACGATTCGATACGAAAAAATTATTAGATTCCGTGATTCGGTGGTGTTTTTTAGAAATGTATATCTTCCAAAAACGAAATGGCAAACAAGAATTGAATATAGGTACAAAACTAAACTAATAAAACAAGACGTTTTAAAGTACAAATACATTTATAAGGATAGCAAAGAAAAACGCAAAGAAGTACAACAAACGAAAAGACGAACAAATTGGAGTTTATTCTTTTGGGGGTTTTTAGCGGGTTTCGGAACATTTTTTATTTTGCGAATAATTGATAAATTTAGACGTATAATTTGATAAGCAAATATAGACCCCGTTTACAACCAGACGAAGCGGAAATTTTACAAAAATACCGAGCGATAAAAAAAGCGTCCGACGAAATTGGAATAAACGACGAAGACGTAAAACACGGATGGCTTAAAAACGACAACGCAAGTTTATTCTTTAAAAACCCAAACTTTAAAACCGAAGACGAACAAGGATTTAAAACAATCAAACAAGAATGTATTGAAGCGGTAAAAAACCACGCTCCAAAATACGAAAAAATAAAGTTTGAAAAAACGAACGATTCTCATTTATTAGTTATTGACATCGCAGACTTACATATTGGTAAATTAGCAAGTGCGTTTGAAGTTGGCGAAGACTATAATTGTCAAATAGCAGTTAAGAGGGCAAAAGACGGATTACAAGGCATTATAAACAAATCGCAAGGGTTTAAGATTGACAAAGTTTTATTTGTTGCTGGGAACGATATTCTACACACCGACAACACAAAAAAAAGCACAACAAATTTAACGCCACAAGATACCGACGGCTTTTGGTTTGAAAACTTTATAATGGCGAAGAATCTTTATATTGATTTATTAGAACAATTATTAACTTTTGCTGAAGTTGAGGTTGTCTACAATCCAAGTAATCACGATTTAACGCACGGGTTTTTTTTAATGCAGTTAATAGAAGCTCATTTTCATAAAAGTTCAATTCGTTTTAATGTAGACTTGAAACACCGCAAAGCATTTGTTTACGGAAATAATCTAATCGGAACGACTCACGGAGACGGAGCGAAAGCCGAAAATTTACCTTTGTTATTAGCTACTGAATTTCCTTTGGAATGGAGCAAAACAAAACATCGTTATATTTATTCACACCACGTTCACCATAAAATTCAAAAAGATTTCGTGGGTTGCACGTTTGAAACGTTACGCAGTCCGTCTGGAACTGATAGTTGGCACTACAAAAAAGGATTTACGGGAGTTCCTAAAGCGGTTGAAGGCTTTATTCATCATAAGGAATTTGGACAAGTTGCACGGCTTACGCATATATTTTAAGGTTTTACCCTTATATCAAGCATAAATTACCTTTGTTTCTATACATAAGGGCATAAATTACACTCGTTCCTTATTTAGAATGATTCTAAATTTGTTAATTTATTAAAAATAATTGTTAAAATGTTTGCAGTTATAAAAATAGTCTTTATATTTGCGTATAACAAAACACGAAACAATGAAACAAGTAACAATCTTAAAAAATAAAAACGAAAGAATTCTTTGTGTAAATGGCGAAGAAATATGTGAGTTAACCCTAATAATTAACGCAGTAAAAAACGGCTACGATTCACGAGATAAATATTACGTTCGAAACATAACTAACTCTTTTAACGTAAGACCATTTATTAATAACGCAAGAAGTATAAAAGAAGTTATTGAACATTTTCAAAAATTAATTAATATTAACCTTTAAAAATTAACCAATGAACAAGCAAGAAATGATTGAAGTAATTTTAAATTACAAAGACGAACTGCAAAACGATTACAACGAACTTTGCAAAGCATTTGGGCAACAAGACCCAGCTACAAAAAGAAACGAAGCTAAATTAGTAACGATGTTGCTTTTACTTGACAAACTCGAACTTAACGAGTATTGATTTTAAGCACGTTTAACGCATTATTTTACTTTACGCATACATTTATATAACTTAACTATTTAACCACTCTTAAAACGCTTTAAAATGAATTTAGAAGATTTACAAATTGACCAAAACACCGCAAGTTTATGTTATGAAATTGACGGAGTTGAATTTATTATGGAATTTGATTGGAATTTTTACGACGCAGACCCGAAAACTTACGATTGCAAAATTGACGTTTATTGTACGGAAGCAGAACAATGGATTAACGGAATTAAGCATTCGTATTTTCCAAGCCTTGACGAACTAAAAACAATCAAAACGGCAATAGAAGACGTTGTTTTGGAATCGCCCGTTGATTGGGGGTTGGTTGAACACTTAGAAATGGAATTAGATTTTTATAACGAACAAAAAAACGATAACTTATGAAACAATTATTAAAGTCGCAAATTGCGACCACGGAAAACCAATTTACTCAAACAACTTTTTCATTAAAACGAAAGATGAACTGGTGGAGAGAACAAAGCGTTGAAGGTGACAAAGGCGGAAGCTTCAATTTAAACCTTTACCTTGATTATTTAAGCCAACAAGATTTTAACGAAGAAACAATACTAAAACCCCAAGACAAATGAAAACAGCAATACAAGAAGTATTTAGCGATTTAGAAAAATTGCATCCAAATTTATTTAATGTTTACACAACTGAAGGCAAAGAATTTATTAACCACTTTCATAAATATTTAGAAATGGAGAAAGAGCAGATAGAGGAAGCATATAACGTTGGTTATTATATGAATAAGGATAACTCAATTATGAATTGTGAGGAATACTACGAAGAAACCTATAAAAAAACGGACAAATGAAACATTATAAAATTACATACGTGTTTTATTTAGATAGCAACTGCACTAAAAAAAATATTGGGTGTCGTGTTTTAAAAGCACTTGACCGAGACCACGCCATACAAAGAATGGCAATGCAAAGAAAACTAATACTAAAAGTCGAAACAATATGAAAACACTAATTGAATACATTTACTTATGCTTAATAACTTATGCTTATGGAAATCTTGATTGAACGAATACACGAAATAATTAAAACTGAAAACCTACGGGAACGCACAAAGAAACCAAACAAAGTTCATCGTCGTTGGTTTATATTTTCTTACTTACGAAAAAATAATTATGTTCTTCGTGAAATAGCCGAACTTTTTGGAATGAATCACGCAACTATAATTCACGGAATAACACAAGCGGAATTGTTTGAACGAGCAAAAGACGAAATGTACTTAATAGACACTAAAGATTTATTTGAAGAATTTAAGAATAAGAAAATTAAATTAAAAGAGCGGAATTTAATTCAAGATATAATGGAAAGTAAAAACCTTTACGACTTGACTAAGATTAAAAGGCGGTTACAAAATAATGTTTATAAGTTTTCGGATAAAAACGATTTATATTAAAATAATTGTTATATTTGTGAACGGATTGGCTAGACACCATAAATCCAAGAAGGAAGTTATTAGCCTTGTATTGACGCAGAAGTCTAGCCCTGCGAAGATATGAGGCTTTTTTATTTACTAACAAATTAAGATTATGAGCGGTTGGATAAAAATACATAGACAAATTTTAGATTGGGAATGGTATTCGGATAACAATTCTTTTCGTGTTTTTTTACACTTGCTACTTAAGGCAAACCACAAACAAAAAAGATATAAAGGTCTGGAGTTAAAAATTGGAACGATAATAACGTCAAGGGATATTTTAGCAATTGAAACGGGTTTAAGTGTTCAACAAATAAGAACGTCTTTAGATAAGTTAAAATCAACCAACGAAATAACCATCAAAACAAGCTCGCAAGGCACTATAATTGAAGTAGTTAACTACGCTAAATATCAACTTGTAACCAACGAAGTAACCATTAAAGAACCAACAAGTAACCAGCAAGTAACCACTAACAAGAATGTAAAGAAAGAAAAGAATGAAAAAGAACTTATTTTAGATTCTTGGATTAATTATAGAAAATCAACAAAAAAGGCTTTAACAAAACAAAGCATAGATTCTATTTTAGTTAAAATGGAAAATTATACAAATGAACAATGTAAGTTTGTAATAAACAATTCAATCGAACAAGGTTGGCAAGGATTGTTTTGGGACAAAATACAAACAATACAAGAAAAAAACGAACCTTCAAAATGGAAAGCACCGTGGAGTTAAATGGATATAAAATTACCGAAGCAGGCGACGTAATAACCGACTTGTTTAAGTATCGCGATACTTATAATCAAAAAGGAAAGTATTTAGGCTTTGCTAAGTTACACGAACATTATTCAATGAGCTTAGGCAATTGCACCGATTGGACGGGTTTTCCGATGTCGGGTAAAACGCAAGTTTTAATGGAGTGCTTAATGAATACGTCTAAATTTTACGGCTGGAAACATTTAGTATATTTTCCCGACGTAGGCACAAACGTTGAAATAATAGCAGACTTAATAAACAAAAAAACGGGCAAAAGTTTTAACCCTTTGGATAAAAACGTTATTCAAGATAGGGAAATTACTCAAGCGATTGACTGGGTTTTAAACCATTTTAAAGTTTTGACTAAAAAAGACGTAAAAGCGAAATTAACGCCCGTTCAATTTTGGGATATGGCGGTTGAATTAAAAAAACACGGAGAATTACACACGGCTTCAATTGATAGTTGGAAAGATTTAAACCACCCTTACGCTGAATTTGGGGGTTACGCTCAATATTTAGAATATGTTTTGCCTTACCGAAACCAAATAGCAGAAGACAATGATTTACATTTACACACGATTATTCACCCAAAATTAACCGAGAAGGAAAATGGAAAACGAAACGCACCCGTTCCTTACGATTTAAAAGGAGGTTCGGAATGGTTTAATAGTGGTAAATGTATGATTACCGTACACCGACAAGACCCAACTTTTAACCTTGCGGAAATACACTTTAATAAAATTAAACCACGTTCAAACGGAAATATTGGAATGATTGAAATTTGGTTCGACAAAGAACGTTTGAGTTATTTTGAGCAAACGAACCCAGCGCCAAACGTATATCAAAAAGCATACGCAACTGAGCAAATTATAAACAAATAAAAATGGAAATTAAACTACTAAGCGCAACTGCTATTTTACGCAAAACTTTATTAAAGTTAAAAATAAGCCGTGAGGAAATAGAAGAAAAAAACGGACACCGAACCGACTTGTTAAATTCGATGTTGGAAACTGAAAATGAATTATCGGAGGTCTTAACAACTTTTTTAGTTTTAGAAAAACAAGCACGAATATTTTCGTCAAGTTCAAACAATTTAGAACAATTAAATTTAGAGTTGAAATTTAGAATTAAGGAATTAGAAAACGAAATTAAAATAAATAATTTTTAAGATGGAAATAACGAACGAAGACAATATGCAATTAATGGCACGTTATCCAGATAAATATTTTGACTTGGCTATTGTAGACCCGCCGTATGGGATAATGGATAAAATAGTTTCGGGAGGAGAAACTAATAGGAAAATTAAAATACAAAAAGGACTTGAAAAGTTTAATGATATTGTACCTAATGATATTTATTTTAATGAACTAAAAAGAGTATCAAAAAATCAAATTATTTGGGGAGGTAATTACTTTCCAAATAATTTAAATCATAGCAGAGGGTGGATTGTTTGGGATAAAAAAATAGCCGAGGGGATGAGTTTTGCAATGTGTGAGTTGGCTTATACATCATTTAATATGAACGCAAAAATTTATAGAGGAGTTGTAGGTATTAAAGATTTTCACCCAACAGAAAAACCAATAAAACTTTACAAATGGCTATTAGACAAATACGCAAAAGAAGGAGACAAAATCTTAGATACTCACTTAGGAAGCGGAAGTATAGCAATAGCTTGTCACGATTACGGATTTGATTTAACCGCTTGTGAACTTGACAAAGAATATTTCGATAAGGCAATGCAAAGAATAGAAAACCACAAAGCACAACTAAAACTATTTTAATGAAAAAATGTAAAAATTGCAAGGCGGAATTTACGCCAATAAGATTCAACCAAAAGTTTTGTTTAGAAGAACCTTGCATAAAAGTTTGGGTTAACTCACAAAAAGAAAAAGAATGGAAAACACGAAAAAACAAATTAAAGGAAAAATTACAAACGGTTCAAGAACTTACAAAATTAGCGCAAACTTATTTCAATAGCTACATACGAAACCGAGACCGAAACAAAGGATGTATTTCGTGCGGAACTCAGTTAGGTCAAAAATTTGACGCTGGACATTATTATTCAATGGGCGGACACAAAGCCGTTACATTCGACGAAGACAACGTACACGCTCAATGCGTTTATTGTAATCAATATTTACACGGAAATTTATTAAACTATCAAATAGGAATAGAAAAACGAATTGGAGCAGAAAAATTAATTGAATTACAAGGCAAAGCACACGAAACACGAAAATTTACAAGGGACGAATTAAAAGAAATAATTAGCATTTATAAGGAAAAAATAAAGTTTTCCGAATCCGAAACAAATAAAATATGAAGCACAACAACGATTTTAGATTTGATTTACAAGTTGGACAAACATACGAAAACCAATTAGCTGAATTACTACAAAAAAAAATAGAAGTTAAACGGGATTTTAGGGCAATCGAAACGGGAAATATTTTTGTTGAATATCAAAGCCGAAACAAGCCAAGCGGATTAGCAACAAGCGAAGCGCATTATTGGGTTTATTGGTTGAGCGAAAAGCATTTTATTACAATAGAAAAAAACGAATTAAAGATACTTTGTAGAAAATATTTAGGAACAAAGCGCGATGTTTTAGGCGGGGACAACAACACCAGCAAAGGAATTTTATTACCAATAATAGATTTCTTAAAAATAAATTAAAAAAATAGTTGCATATTAATTAAATTGTTATATTTGCATATAATTACTAACCAATAAAACCAATAAAAATGAAACACTTATTTAAAAGTTTAGCGGAATTTCAACAAGAAGTTCCAACGATTCACAAAGCGACGCAAGGTTACGGCTACACTTACGCAGACCTTCCAAAAATCTTTGAAGTAATAAACCCCTTGTTAAAAAAGCACGGCTTAGGGTTTACACAATTGATTCACGGCACGGACTTAATAACAATTATTTTTCACGTTGAAAGCGGGGAAACGCTCGAAAGCAAAACGTCGATTCCGCAAAACGTACAATTAAAAGGAATGAATGATTTCCAAGTTTTTGGAAGTGCTTGTACCTACTTGAGAAGGTACTCTTTATCAAGTTGTTTGGGATTAGTTACCGACAAAGATACGGACGCAGGTGGCGAACAAGTTAAGAACGAACCAAAAAACGAAACTAAAAAGGTTGCTATTGACGATAAAAGACTTGCAAAGGCAATTAAGGCAATAAGCGACGGCGGTTACACAATGGACGAACTTACAAAGACTTTCGAATTAACGCCAGAACAATTAAAAACCCTTGAGTTATGAAAATCAGATGTAGTTCAATAGGCAAAATAATGACGAACCCCAAAACAAAAGGAGAAAAGTTAAGCCAAACCACTAAAACTTATTTACAAGAATTAGCAGTTGAAGAAGTTTACGGAATACGCAAAGAATTTAGTTCACGTTACACCGACAAAGGGAACGAAGTCGAAGAATTATCAATTGCTTTATGCAATGATGTTTTAAATTTAGGATTCATTTACAAAAACGAAGAACACTTTTCAAACGATTGGATTTCTGGAACGCCCGACGTAAACACGGACGAAATTTTACTTGATGTAAAGAGTAGTTGGGACGCTACAACGTTTCCTTTTTTCGATACTGAATTAAAAAATAAAGACTATCTTTATCAATTGCAAGGCTACCTTTGGCTTACGAATAAAACGGAAGCGCTTTTATGCTATTGCTTAATTGACACGCCATTACAAATAGTCGAAGACGAAATAAGAAGGGAACATTGGAAGGCAAGTTTGATTGAAGAAAGTTTAGATTTAAGAGCCTTTGTGCAATCAAAACATACATTTGGACATATACCAAAAGAAAAGCGCTTAAAAACGTTTAAAATAGTAAAAGACGATGTTATTATTGAGAATATCAAAACACGAATAGAAGAATGCAGAGAATATTACGATAATTTACTAAACAACTTAAAATGATAACACTTTTAACAATACTTTTAACCCCAGCAATTGTTTGGGGTTGGGTTTGCACTATTGCACTAACTTATAATTACTTAAAAAAATGAAAGTAACGGGAAAAATCCACAACGTGGGAACGCTTAGAAAAGTAAGCGAAAAATTCAAAAGTAAAGACGTAGTATTATTAACGGACGAAAAGTTTCCGCAGTACATAACTATTCAATTTACACAAGACAAAACCGAGTTGATAACGCAAAATAACGTTGGCGAACAAGTCGAAGTAAGCATTAATTTACGAGGGCGTGAATGGAAAAGTCCACAAGGCGAAATAAAGTATTTCAACACGATTGAAGGTTGGCAAATTAACGCAGTTGAAGGTGCGGTTAAAGAAGTTGCATTGGATTGTTCGGACGATTTACCATTTTAATAAAGTTTACAAGAAAACGAAATAAATTTAGACCGATGTTAATAGACGATTATAATTTACGAGCTTGTTTAATTGAGGCACTAAAAACACGAACACGAAACCAAGTTGTAAAAGAAATAAAAGGTAGAGGGGAAAAATTCCATCAATACAATATAGACCGATTTTTACAAGGTAAAGACGTAAGTTTAGAAACCGCAAAGAAGTTAGACAAGTATATTTACCGATTGAAACTACAATAAGTTTACGCCCCTTTAATTAGGGGTTTTTTATTTAACAAAAGTTTGTTGATAAGATTTTTTGTTACTTGTTGAAAAAATAAACATATATTTGATTAATATTTAAGCAAAGTGAAATTGGAATGGATTAATAAAGTAGTAAAGCACCACAAAGAATGGGTTAAGATAGTTAACTCATTTGGCGAATATTTCTTTGCTGAAGACATAGTGCAAGAAACGTATTTAATGCTTTTGAAATGGAGCAACGAAGAAAAATTATTTACAAACGGAAACTTAAATAAATCTTATGTTTGGTTTGCGCTCAAGAATACTTTTTTACAACACGTTAATAAAGCAAACAAAATGCAAAAAGTAGATTTGGATTCAATAGCGATGTTAGCAGAAGAAACGCCAAACGTAGAAAAACACGAATCATTCAATTGTATATTGAACCAAGTTGAAAACATAGTAGACGATTGGCACTGGTACGACCAAATGTTATTTAACTTATACAAAGATTCCGATATGTCAATGAGAGAAATAAGCAAGGAAACAAATATATCGGTTACGTCTATTTTCCACACGCTCAAATATTGTAAAACACGAATCAAAGAAAACATAGAAGAGAATTACCAAGATTATAAAAACAAAGATTACGAACTTATAAAATAGAAATTATGGCAAAGAAAAAACTAACACAAATTGACATTGAAGAAAATACAATTATCGAACCTACTGGATTAGGAGACACAATCGAAATTGTTTTAGAAAAAACGGGAATAGCAAAAGTAGCCAAATGGTTATTAGGCGAAGATTGCGGTTGCGAAGAACGAAAGGAAAAATTAAATAAACTATTCCCTTACTTAAAACCAAAATGTTTGACCCAGGCGGAATACAAATATTTAACAACAACCAAAGTTTTAGCAAAGAACGTTTTAATTCCAAGCGAACAAAGGGAACTACTTAAAATTTACAACCGTGTCTTTTCACAAAGAAGGCAACCGACAAGTTGCGGAAGTTGTTTACGAGAAGTAGTAAACGGATTAAGCAAAGTTGTAAACGAATACAAAGACGAAAATGAGACTAAGTAACGCAATGGCTTACTTAAATAAAAAGGTTGTAACCGAAGAATGGATAAAAACAAATATGCACCATTTAGAAATTACAAAAGAATTAAAAAAGTTAAAAAGAAAAATGCAATCTGAAAGTAAAACAATCGAGAAATAAACGTGAAAAATGGCTAACGAAGAAAATTTAAAACCTTTTGGTAAAAACAATAATGCTAATCCAAACGGAAGACCAAAAGGTTCAAAGAACCGCAGTACGATAGCACGACAATATTTAGATTTAATTACTAAACATAAGAACGTTCTAACGGGCGAAATAGAATCATTAAGTCAAGAAGAAATGATTACGTTAGCGATGTTAAACAAAGCAAGTAAAGGAGACGTAAACGCATACAAAGCAATAATGGATAGCGCATTTGGAGCGCCTAAACAAACAACCGACACAAACCTAAACGTCTCAGACTTTGACGTAAAAGACTTATTTAAAATTGATAGTATTAAACCCGAAGTTTAATTATTTAGGTAGTGACTCTCGTTACTTTATTGTAACGGGTGGTCGGGGTTCGTCGAAGTCGTATAGCGTTACCACGTTCTTATTATTGCTTACAAAGGAAAGCGGACACGTTGTTTTGTTTACTCGTTACACTTTAGTTAGTGCGGGTATATCAATCATTCCCGAATTCATAGAAAAAATAGAGCTGATGGATATGCAAGAAAATTTTCTTGTAACAAAAGACGAAATAATAAATTTGCAAACGGGTAGCAAAATAATCTTTAAAGGAATTAAAACAAGTTCTGGAACTCAAACGGCAAACCTTAAATCTTTGCAAGGTGTTACGACTTGGGTACTTGACGAAGCTGAAGAACTAACGGACGAAGACACCTTTGATAAAATAGATTTATCAATTAGGCATAAGACAAAACAAAACCGAGTTATACTTATTCTCAACCCCACGACAAAGGAACATTTTATTTACGACAAGTTTTTTGAAAGCAAAGGAATAGAACAAGGGGCAACGCTAATAAAAAACGATACCACTTACATACATACGACTTACTTAGACAACCTTGAGAATTTATCGGAATCATTTTTAAACCAAGTCGAACATATAAAAACACGAAGACCCGAAAAATACAAGCACACAATTTTAGGGGGTTGGTTGGACAAAGCCGAAGGTGTAATATTTACCAATTGGAAAATCGGACAATTTAGAGAAATAGGAACAAATGTTTACGGACAAGATTACGGATTCAGCGCAGACCCTACGACTTTAGTAAAAACAAACATAGACAAAGCAAACAAAGTTATTTACGTCAAGTTACTATTTTATAAACAAGCATTAACGACAAGTCAAATTGCACGATTGAATTCAGACTTTGCGGAAAAGGATTTAATAGTTGGTGACAACTCAGAACCGAGACTTATAAGCGAACTAAACGCACTTGGTAATAATGTAGTTCCAACAATCAAAGGAGCGGATAGCGTAATTTATGGAATCAGTTTATTACAAGATTATGACTTGGTAATATCAGAAGATAGTATTGATTTGATTAAAGAACTAAACAACTATTCGTGGTTGGAAAAAAAGTCAAAAACACCACAAGATGCGCATAACCACGCCATTGATGCATTGCGTTATGCGGTATCTTACCAATTAGCCAACCCAACAAAAGGTTTATATTTTATAAGATGACAAACGATTTAAACGTAATGATTGCCGTTGTAGAAGAATACATTTACCAACGCAAAGGCGTAAGGGTTAAAATAAATATGAGCAATTCACGAAAGTTTGTATTACATTTTGAAATGCTTTTATACGCTTATGAAATAGCGGTTGCATATAACAATAAACGAAAAACTTAATTATATAAATATGAAATTAGAATTAACCATACCAACAGACTTAAACGAAATTACCTTAGGACAATACCAAAAGTTTATTAAGGTAAAAGAAACAACAACCGACAACGAAATGTTAGCGGAAAAAATGATTCAAATCTTTTGCGATATAGAATTAAAAGAAATTATAAACATTAAATATACCGAAGTTCAAAAGTTAGTTGCTCACTTTAATAAATTGTTTTCAGATACACCGAAGTTTACACCGACATTTAAAATTAAAGATATGGAGTTCGGATTTATTCCCGACCTGCAAAATATAAGTTTTGGCGAATATGTAGACCTTGAGGAAAATTTAAAAAGTTGGGACACTTACCATAAAGCAATGGCGGTAATGTACCGACCAATAAAGTTAAAACGAAAAGACGGACACGAAATTATTAACTATACTGGGACTGCTGAATTTTCAGATTTAATGAAGTTCGCACCGCTCGGAGTTGTGTTAAGTTCGTCGGTTTTTTTTTGGAATTTAGGAAGCGAATTATTACAAAGTACGATAGCTTATTTAGAACAAGAGATAGCGAAGAACCCGAAGGCATTGGAGACTTTAGCGAAGCAACACAATTTTCAAAACAATGGGGTTGGTATCAATCAATTTATGCACTCGCTAAAGGCGATGTCACAAAATTTGACGAAGTTACCGCAATGGGACTACTTAAATGTTTGACCTACTTAACTTTTGAGAAACAAAAAAACGAAATAGAACAACGACAACTTAACAAGTATTTAAAATGATAGGATTTTACACGGCAATAGACAAACTAAAAGCGCACTTTGACGCAGACGCTTTAGTTAACTCAGTAAGCGAAGGAGACATTTTCCAAGTTGATTTAGCTAAACAAACTATTTTCCCACTTGTTCACATTATGGTTAATTCGTGTACGTTTGAAGTAAACGTGTTGCGCTTTAACATTTCTTTAATTGCAATGGATTTAGTAGATATATCGAAGAACGAAAACACGAATGTATATTTAGGCAACGATAATACACAAGACGCTTTAAACTCAACGTTAGCTATCTTAAACCGAGCTTACGATATTATGTTACACGGAAGTTTAGCATACGACCTTTTCCAAATAGACGGAAACCCAACTTGCGAACCTTTTACGGAACGATTCGAAAACTTGTTAAGCGGTTGGACGATGACGTTCGATGTTTTAGTACCAAACGAAATGACGATTTGTTAAAATGGAAAAAGCCGAACAACAAATAATTCTTGAGCAATTTCGGGACTACGTTATACAACAAGCACGAAGCAATTTAAGCAAGTTAAAAAAGAACCACACCCGCAAATTATACGAATCTATTAAAGGCGAAATACAAGTAATGCCAAATTCTTTGCGCTTGTATTTTGATATGGAAGAATACGGATTTTATCAAGACCAAGGGGTTATGGGTGCGGGTGGCGTAAGGTCAACAACAAGCAAGTTTAAAAAGACGAACAACAAGGGCAAAATGTGGAAACAAAAAGGTAAAGGCAGTCCTTTTAGTTTTAAGATAGGAAACAAACCAAGCGTTAAGCATTTTGAACAATGGGCAAACTCAAAGGGGTTAAGTCCGTTCGCAGTTCGTGAAAGTGTTTTTAGACAAGGTATATCAAGGAGTTTATTTTTTACCACGCCTTTCGAAAAAGCATTTAAGAATTTACCCGACGAAATGATTGAAGCGTATGGCTTAGAAGCCGAAGAAACATTTGATACAATAATGAAAGAAAATTTTAAAAACATATAACAATGGCGTTACCTAATCAAGACCACATTTTCGTTCGCAGTCCTTTTATAATCGAAGTTGACGATGCAACGCAAACGGGTTCAAAAGTCGAAATATTTATTTACAAGGCAAACGCCTTACCACCCGCAACACCAACTTACACGTTAAGCAAATTAATACCCGCTTCAAACAACACGGTTACGCTTTATAATCTAAGTCCCTACATTCGGGAAAACATAACGCACCCAACAAGTCCCGACAACGCAAACACGAACTTACAATTAACGCCTTACGAAGAATACACTTTAGTTGATATTTATACTTACAATTTAATTGGCGGTAATTATGTTGCGCAATTTAACGCAACTTACCGAGCGTTTGACGGATTCGGTTATTATGAAACGGGAATTAACCCCGACTATTCTTTTGGACAAGCGGTTGTTTTGTCCGAAGAAATGGATTACAACTATTATTACGACCCCGCTTACCCAACAACGGCTGAAAGTTTAGCGGGAACAATTACGGCTTACTTGCCTATTAATTTTATTGTTGAATACACGGGTTTACAAACGGGAACAATATTTACTTTTTCAGCGACGAGTTCAAGGGCGTTCGATTTTTTTAGAGTTCCGCCATCAATGATTTCGGAAGGTGCAAAAGTTAAATTTTCAACCGCTCCAACACCTTTTTCGTTTACTTTTTGGACTGGATATTTTAGACCCGTTACGGAATGTAAATATGAACCAATAGTTTTGGACTTTATAAATAAATACGGGGGTTGGCAACGGGAAACATTTTTTAAGGCAAGTTTTGAAAATTTAGAAGTTCAAAGCACCCCTTATAATTTTATGATGACAATCGACGCTTTGACTTACGACGTTAAGCAAGGACAAAAACAAATTTTTAACAACAACGGAAATATAAAATACAAAGTGAATTCGGGTTGGGTAGATGAAACTTTTAACGAAAACTTGCAACAACTTTTACTTAGTGAGCGGGTTTTATGGACGAAGGGAAACACGAAACTACCAATAAGAATAAACACGAAAAGCGTTAACAAGGAAAAAAACATAAACAACAAAAAGATAAATTATTCTTTAGATTTTGAAATGGCGTTTGATGTAATAAACAATGTAATTTAATGAAAAGGGAAGTAAGGGTTTTTATCGAAGGGCAACAAATAGATTTATTCAACGACGAAACTATTGAAGTAAATTCGAGCGTTCAAAACATAGCGGATATTTCTAAAACAAGCACGGACTTTTCCCAAGCGTTTACGATTCCAGCGACAACACGAAACAACGCAATCTTTCAGCACTTTTACCAATCGGACGTAGACGGCACTTATAACTTTCAAGAACGAAAAGACGGATATATTGAAATTGATATGACTACGTTTAGACGTGGACGGATTCAGTTAGAAAAGTCAAACGTAAAGAACGGACAAGTTGAAAATTACACGATTACTTTTTACGGGCAATTAACGAGTTTAAAAGATTTATTTGGCGAAGACAAGTTAAGCGACTTGGACTATTCAAGCGTTGACCAAGCCGTAAATTTACCAACGATTCAATTCTTTATTGAAGGTCTTTTAGGATTTACGGACATAGCTTACCCGTTAATTAGTTCTGGAGAATTTTGGAAATATAACGCAACCCCCGCAAGTGGTACGCCCCCGTCTTGGTTTAATTTAGGAACGGCAAGTGAAATAGACACTTTATTAGGAGCAATAGATATAAGCGAACTATTTCCCGCATTAAGGTTGAGTAGAATAATGCAGTTAATAGAGTTGCGTTATGGAATAACTTTTAGTAGTAATTTCTTTTTAACGGACAATTTTAAAAACGCTTACTTGTGGTATAAAAACCGAGACCGCTTCGAAATAATGTCAACGCCTACAACTTTAAACATAACCAACTTTGTAAGTCAAACGGGAACTTTTCCAAACGGGGTTGCAATGTCAACTTTTGTTAGTAACGTAAACAATACAATAAGCATTCAAGCAACAAGTAATGCGGGTTCGGTTGGAGCTTCGCACTCGGTAAAATTAGCTTTAATAACACCTACAATAGTACCTTTTTATGTTGATGTTTATTTGAATGGAAATTTAGTACAATCAGTTTTAGGCGATGGAACGGGGGCAAGTTTTGACGTTGTAAATGTACCAGATACTTTAGGGTTAAACAACACTTACTTTTTCCAAGCAAGGTCAACGGGAATAGTAATTTTAGATTTTACTTTATTATATTTTTACTATTATTCAATATCGGGGTTACCTTTTGCTTTTGCAAATTTTAACGTTGCACCTTTGCCATTATTCCCAACGACATCTTTACAAAGAAACGCACCCGATATAAAAGTTTCGGATTTCTTTTCGGGGTTACTCAAAGAATTTAATTTAACGTGTACGGGAACAAATACACCAAACGAATTTTTAGTTGAGACTTTAAATTATTGGTACGCTTCGGGAAATGTTTTCGACATAACAACTTTTACGGATTCGACAAGCATAGATATTGAAAGAGTAAAACTTTACAAAAAGATTTCTTTTAGGTATCAACCGAGCGAATCAATTACGAATAAATATTATTTACAAATTGGTTTAAAAGAATACGGAAACACGGAGCAACCTTACCCTTACGACGGAGGCGAATTAAATATAGATGTTCCTTTTGAAAACTTAATGTTTAGTAAGTACACGGGGACAAACGTACAAGTTGGATTTTCAATTAATAGCGCTTTATCGCCTTATATTCCGAAGCCTTGCATTTTATATTATGGACAAGACGTAGTTGCAACAAATCCAATTTATATAAAAGATTCAACGGGAACGGCAGTTTGTAATTCAGTTCAAATATTTGGACAAGATACAAACGTTGGCGGTATAGATTACTCGTTAAACTTTTCGCCAGAAACATCAACTTACTTAGGTATACCGATTCAACAAAGTTTGTTTGCAACTTATTACTTTGATTATTTAGCAAATTTGTATGACCCTAAGAACCGATTAACAAACGTTAAGGCGGTATTACCTATTTCAATTTTAACGTCGTTACAATTAAACGATAGGCTTATTATAAGGGACAAGCGTTACATTATAAACGACTTTAAAACGAATCTAACAACGGGCGAAACAATATTTAATTTATTAAATGATTTTATTCCAATATTACCCGAACCACAAGAAGGCGGAATAATAACGGAAGACAATATACAAATGCAAACTGAAGATAGTATTAACTTAATTATAGAATAAAATGGCAATCAAGTTTAGTGAAATGATAGAAAAAACAACCGCTTTAGATTATGAAGATTTAGCGTGTGTTTCCGAGTTTGACGCAATGAGTGAAACTTATAGAACAAAGAAAATAAAAGGGTATTTAATTCGAGACGGAGTTTTTAACGGAAACGTTACGGGTTCGTTCTACGATACGCAAACGCAAACGACTTTAGCGAATACGCCAACGCCTATGCGATTGCGAAATAATGTTTTAGCAAATGATTGTTCAATCGTAGATTTTACCAAAATAACAACTAATCAAACGGGAGTATTTAACGTTCAGTTTTCCGCTCAACTTTATAGAACGTCGGGTGGAATAGAAGCGAGCGTTGACATTTGGTTTTCGTTGAACGGGGTTAATATAGACAACTCAAACACAAGAATAACAATTGCGAATAATTCGCATTATATGGTGGCTTCTTGGAATTTTGTTTTAGCTATGAGCGAAAACGATTACATAGAAATTATGTGGATGCCGTCCGTTGAAACAATACAATTACAAACGGAATCGGAACAAGCGTTACACCCCGCAACGCCTTCGGTAATTGCAACCTTTAATCGAATCGGGTAATGATAGCACTAATAATTCAACTTTTGGAATCGTCCGAACATTACGGGCAAACCGAAAATATAGAAATAGCAAAAGGAAAATACAATTTAGCCATAACAATAAAACAAGGTTGGAAAAAAGCAAAGCGACAAATAATTTATAATTATAAAAAATAATGGCTGAAAAAAGAACAATTGAACTTGAGGTTAAAGAAAGTGGTTTCGACCAAGTAACCGAAAAAACGAAAACCCTTAAACAACAATTAAGGGAAATGAAGGAGCAACTTGGAACAATGGACGAAGGTTCGGAAGGTTTCAAGGAGTTAGTAGCCGAAGCGGGTAAGTTACAAGATAAAATCGGAGACTTAAACCAACAAGTTAAAAACTTTGCGTCCGACACGGGAAAAGTAGATATTGCTTTAGGCGGACTTAGTGCGGTTACGGGTGGATTCGAAGCGGTACAAGGTGCAATGGCTTTGGCGGGTTCTGAAAATGAAAACTTACAAAAAGCAATGTTGAAAGTTCAAGGCGCAATGGCTTTGGCAAATGGAGTTCAACAAGTACAAAATGCGTTACAAAAGGAAAGCGCATTTATGAAAGGGGTTGATGCCGTAAAAACAACGGCGTTAAGCGTAGCAACGGGAGTATATACCGCAGTTGTTGGAACGTCAACGGGTGCAATGAAGTTGTTTAGACTTGCAATGATTGGAACTGGAATAGGCGCTTTAGTTGTTGGCGTTGGTTTATTAATTGCAAATTTTGAAATGTTAATGACGCCAATAAGTGGCGCAATACAATTGTTAAAAGATTTTGGCGATTGGATTGGATTAACAAGTTTTGCCGAAGACGAAGCCAACTCAAAATCAAAGGCAATTGCCGAAGCAAAAACAAAAGCGTTAGACGACCAAATTATTGCATTTGACAAGGCAAACGCAAAAAAATTAAAATCATATACAAAAGAAGACGATGCTATTGGAAGGCAAATTGCTTTATTAAAAGCACAAGGAAAAGACACCTATGAATTAGAACGAACAAGAATAAAAGGCGCTATTTCTTATCAACAAGGATTAATTAGAACCACATATTTACAATATCAATCAGTAAAGGCAACACAAGCACAACAAAAAGCAGATTTAGAATGGCAAATTCAATTTGCTAAATCTCTAAAAGATGACGCTTTAAATCGAAACACAATAAACATATTAAAAGAAGACTTAGCAAAATTAACCGAAAAAGAAACAAAAATACTTAACGAAAATCAAACCGCACAAAAATCATTGTTAGATTCCCAAAATGATTTAGCAATTTTAGAAGCGGAACACGCAAAAGATTCGAGAGACCGAGCAAAACAAAAATTAGACGATGCGAAAAAAGAAGTTAAAGAAGTTAAAAATATTTCAAGGGAAATAGAAGACGCAAAATTAAAATCTTTAGCAGACGGACAAGAAAAAGAACTTGAGTTAATTAGAGTTCAATACGAGCGTAAAAAAACAGATTTAGAAAAGCAAGTTAAAGAAGGAAGTGTAAAAAAGAAACAAGCCGACGAATTAATTGCACAAGATGTTATTCAACAAGGCATAGACGAACAAAAAATCCGTGACAAATATACTCAAGAACGAATTAAAAAAGAGGACGAAGATTGGTTAAAACAACAAGAAATTGATTTAAGTAAACAAGACTATGAAAAATTAGTTTTAATGCAAAAATTCGATGCTGAAAGTTTACTTGCAACGGATATTGAAAAACTAACTACGGAACACCAAGAAGCATTAAAAGCAATTGACGCAAAATATTTAGCCGAAGAAGAAGCGATTAAAGAAGCTCAACGACAAAAAGAAATTGAAGCGATAAAAAATTACAATTTAATTGTTTTAAGCGAAGAAGAATTAGCACGTCAAGCAATAGACCAAAAAGCGGTTTTAGATTTAGAAAAGTTAACAAGCGATTATGATTTAAAATTATTAACTCAAGAACAATATGAAACGGCTAAAATAGCATTAACCGAAAAAACGAATAAAGAAATTGCAAAGTTAGACGAAGACGCAAAAAATAAAAAACAAGAATTATTAAACAAACAATTAGACGCAGTTAAAGGCGGTTTAACATCTATTGCAAACATAGCAGAACTATTTGCGGGTAAAAGTAAAGCAAGTCAAAAAAGGGCGTTTAACGTTCAAAAGGCTTCTAATATAGCAACTGCGACAATTGATACTTATATGAGCGCTCAAAGTGCTTATAAGTCAACTATTGGAGTTCCCGTTGTCGGACCAGTATTAGCGCCTTTAGCGGCGGCGGGAGCGATTGCGGCGGGTTTAATAAATATCAAGAAAATAAAAGAATCACAATTTGAAGGAGGAGCAGAACCAAGCGCAAGTAGTGGCGGTGGTGGTGGTGGTGGTGTTGGCGGTGCGGTACAAGCACCACAATTTAACGTTGTAGGTAATAACGGAATGAATCAATTAGCACAACTGCAACAAAAACCCGTACAAGCCTACGTTGTTAGTTCCGAAATGACAAGCGCACAAGCGTTGGAGCGTAACCGAATAAATAATGCAACAATTTAGAAAAACTTTAATTATATATTTATGCGAATAGTTGAACTAATTATAGACGAAAAAGACGAGCAAAGCGGGATTGACGCAATAAGCGTGGTAATGTCACCCGCCATAGAGGAAAATTTTATTCATTTGTCAAAACACGAAATACTTTTAAAAGAAGTTGACGCAGAAAAGCGTATTTTAATGGGACCAGCTTTAGTTCCCGACAAACAAATTTACCGCAAAAACGACAAAACAAAAGACGAATATTATATTTATTTTTCAAAGGCAACTATACGAAAAGCAAGTGAGTTGTTTTTAATGAACGCAAACCAAAATAATTCAACGTTAGAACATAGCCAAAAGTTAAAAGGAATGTCAGTGGTCGAAAGTTGGATTATTGAAGGTCAAAACGACAAAAGCAAAAATTACGGGTTTGATTTACCAAAAGGAACTTGGATGATTTCGATGAAAGTAAACAACGACGAAATTTGGAACAAAGTTAAATTAGGCGAAGTAAAAGGATTTTCTATTGAAGGTTATTTTGCGGACAGATACGAAATGAATTCAAAAAATATAGATATGAAAGAAAAAGCAATGGTTGAAAAAATCAAAGAACTAATTATTAAAAGTGAATTAAAAAGCAATAAAGTAGATTTAAGTTTAATTGACGATTTAAAAAAAGGAATAGCAGAAGGCAAAAAACAAGAAGCTAATTTATATAGTGATTTTAAATCTAGTTTAAATGCAGTTATTATTAAAGCAAGAGAAATAGAAGTAAAATATAATGTTTTATTAAGTAATATTAACGAGCCGTTATTTCAATCAGAAAAACAAGCTAAAGAATTAGGATTAGATTTTAAAGGAACTGATTTTTACAAACAAGCTCAATCAGTAATGCAATCTATTGAAATTAGAAAAGATGTAATTGACAAAATACAAACCAATATTCAAAAATTTGGATTCTAAATTAAGAAGAAAATAAGCATAAATAACAAAAAAACATAAATGCGTTTAAAAGCGGTTTTAATGCGATATAACGAACTTTAATACTTTGACGATAGATTATACATAAAACTAAAGATAATGAAAAATCCAACAAACATAAAGGTTTCAGACGTAGCAAAAAAAGAAATTGAAAGACCACGCTCAAGTCCAATTGGGGGTC
>ENA-UOYL01000131-UOYL01000131.1-marine-metagenome-genome-assembly--contig:-NODE-131-length-29446-cov-3.696823_pt1 | contig 29446 bp, 33 predicted proteins | sample MGYA00238173_ERZ767189 | MGnify/ENA primary metagenome ERZ767189 (study PRJEB28943, sample SAMN06267163) | marine metagenome | isolation source: Columbia River Estuary | place: USA:Columbia River Estuary... | reverse complement strand
AACCATCGACTTCGTTGCGTTTATTACCGCGATTCTTCTTTTGATGAGCGAGCAAATATTTCAAACATTCGCCAGCGCACCAGCAAGTGAGTTAGTTGCCGCGATTTTGATCATGTCTTGCTTTGCGGCAATTCTCTCTAGCCACTTTTCAGTTGGCACCGCCTATGCAGTTACGGTTTTAGCGGCATTAACTTCTCAATTCAGAGCCGAGCAAGTTTTTGGTGCTGCTCTGATTTTTATGCTCCTTCAACTCGTCCTAAAGTTGAAACTTGGCTACGTCAATCTCGTACTGCGAACCCGCCTGACCATCGTCTTCGGCTTGATTACAAGTCTGAGTCTGATACACAATCTGTATTACGGCGACTCATTCACTTTCTTTACTGGTACAAATCAGCGCGGCAACTACGAGATTAGTCTCAGCGAGTTACTCAACTTTTTCAGTGACTCACGAGTTCGTGAAGTCATCTTCACAAAACTGCGCATGATCTTCACATTTAATTTTCCGCTCGAGCCGCTCGAAATCGGATTCTTGATTTTTCACTTGATGTGGCTCTCTGCTTTGGTGCGCATGATCAAAACAAGAAGCCGCGATCTAGTTACCTGGTTGGCAATTGTGTTTCCATTTTTGTATCTGATTCCACTGCTGCCTTACGAAATTGTCACCTACTTCCCTAGACGCATCATCGCAATCCAATTGGCGTTCGGCGTCTCGGCCCTATTTGCGCTCAGTCGACTTCGCTCAGACTCAGTTAGGCGAGTTGATGACTTGCAGGGCGAGGTCGGGCACGTTGGTGCAAATGCCGTCGACTTGCCACTCAACTAGTTCTCGCATTCTTCGCGGGTCGTCGCAGGTCCAAGTGTTGATCTGCAAACCGTGGCGATGAAAAACGTCGACCATTCGCTGACTCAGTTGCTTCACCCACGGATGCAACGCGGTGTGCCCCTGACTAGCCATCTCACTTGCAACAGTCTCAAGTTGCGCATCATCAATAGTCATCACGAGCCATGCAGTTTTTAGTTCTGGCATCAGGCTGCGAATTAGGTCAACGGTCTCGCGTCGAAAAGACGAAATAAGCCAGCGATCGAGCGAGCCTCGTTCGCGCAGAAAGTCAACGACTTTGCGAGTAGTTACTTCTTGAGGGTCAAAATCTGGCTCTTTAGGATCATTTTTAATTTCAATGTTTACCCACATTGAACCGCAAGCATCGAGTGCTTCAGCCAATGACGGAATATGAGTCGGCAGATCTCTTTTGTCAACAGAAAAAATTATGCGACCATCACTCAACTTTGGATCGTGATGTACAACCAATTCGCCCGAACCACACCGACGCACGTCAAGTTCAACGGCATCTGCGCCCATTTCAAGAGCTCGCGCAAATGCCAGCGTTGTATTTTCGAGTTCGACCTTTGAAGCACCGCGATGTGCCATAACTTGGGTCACGCCCGCAGGCTACAAGAAAAAAACTCTCCGACGGACACAAAAAATAAAAAATATAAATTTAAAAAATTGTCTACAAAGTATTGCGAACCCAACAATTGCTCTCTAGTGTGAGGCGAAGATAGAACAAGAAATCACGATTTTGCAATAAGGGGTTTATCAATGTCTTTTCTCGCGACAAGCCTGGCACTCGGTTCTGCAGACTATTCGTGGAGGCGAAATGCTTCTTGTAAAGACACTGATCCCGAATTGTTCTTCCCTATTGGCACAACTGGCCAAGCACTGATTCAAATTTCTGAAGCAAAAACAGTTTGCGACGAGTGCACAGTTCGTGGCAAGTGCCTCGACTTTGCTCTCGAGACAAACCAAGATTGGGGCATCTGGGGTGGCAAATCAGAAGACGAGCGCCGAGAAATTCGCCGCCGTAGAGCAGCCGAGCGCCGCAACGCCCGACTAATGGCCTAAGCCAGTTTCGCCAAAACTAACTATTCGCCGACAATCGGTATCTCTAGGTCAACGACCGTACCGTCGCCGTCACGCGCAATCTTCAACTCTTTAGTTGAATCAGCAACTGTCGCAGCTCGCATCTGAATAGTGCCGGCTAACTCTGTTGTTACCAACGTGCGCACGATCGAAAGCCCGAGCCCAGTTACTTTCGCCATTTCAAAATCAGATTTCAAACCTTGACCATTGTCGATAACGCGCACGCTCAACTGACCATCACCAGATTGACCAAGCGTGACAAGCACCGACCCACCTTTGCTGCCCTCTGGAAACCCGTGGTCAACCGCATTCTGCAATAACTCAAGAATCACAACAGAAAGCGGAGTCGCAATCGTCGCTGGCAGTCGACCGCCGTCGCCGATAACACTAAATTTCACGGGCCGATCAGCCGACTGCAAACCCTCTTCGACCAATCGCAAAAGCGGACGCACGATCTCGATAAATGAAATATCTTCACCTGCCTCACGCGACAAAGTTTCATGCACGAGAGCAATAGTTCGAATGCGACGAACCGACTCTGTGATTGCCGAAATTGCCTCTTCGCTCTTGAGCCGACGAACCTGCAGTCTCAGTAGCGACGAAATTGTCTGCAAATTGTTTTTAACTCGGTGATGAATCTCGCGAATTGTCGCATCTTTTGTCAACAACAATCGATCACGCCGACGAAGTTCTGAGACATCGCGCAACAACACAACACCACCAGTCACCGAAATTTGTCGTCCTGTTCGCTTCAGAGTCGGAATAGTTCGCGTCAGCAGTGTTACATCTGCCGTCTGTTCGAATTCTTCGACGACTGGTTCAAGTCGCTCGAACGCATGACGTGCAGCGGTCTCAGCGATACCAAGTTCTGCCAATGTTTGACCGACAGCGTTGGCGCTAATTCCGACACGATGCATTGCCGACACCGCATTCGGGGATGCATAACGCACCCGCGTGTCAGCATCGAGCACGACAACACCATCGCCCACTCGCGGTGCAACAGTCGCATCTGCGCCACGGCCATCGAACGGAAACAACCCAGTTGAAATCATCTTTGCGAAAACTTCAAAGATCGCCAAGTAAGTTCGCTCAAGTTGGCCCGGCTTTCGACCCGTGCGTTGCGACCACTCGCGGGTCAACACGGCGATGATTCGATCATCAAATCTGACTGGAATCGCCATCAAATTGATTGGCTCAGCGATCGTCTCAACTCTGATCTCGCCAGTTGTTACTTTTTCTGACCTGTATGCATCGTCAATCATCACCCGCTCGTTGGGGTCGGCGACAACGCCAACGAGGTCTGTGTCATAAAGCGTCTGACCAGTTGCGGCGCGCACTTGGGCTGCGACGATGAACTGCGAGTCTTGCGTAGGCAAGTAGAGCAACATGTCGGCAAAACAAAAGTCAGCCAACATGCCCCACTCAGAAAGCAGAGAATTTAAATGTTCTAGCGACGACTCATCGAGATTGCTGTGCTCATGTGCAATCTCAACAAGTGTTGGCATAAAAAATTAATTAACTAACTGCCAAAACCCATCTTGCGGTCACCGTTTGGTGCGCCGAACTCAACGAAAGCAATTTTCGCCGAAGGGATTGCAGTCTCTTTGCCACGCTTATCTGTAAGCCAGAGAATCGCAGACTCACCAGCGAGTGCCGCTTCAACGGCCGACTTGGTCTTACTGATTGACTTGTCGTCGTCTGGCATTTCAAGAGAAATTTCTCGCGTTGCGTGCGAAACGCCGATTCGAATATCCACTATTTGCTTCTTTCTTTTGTTGGGTATGCGACTAACAATTAACTATCTAACACACTAGGCGCTTTGCGCTAGTTAACTTTAAGCGCCGCGCTGAACACTTTCTTTGGTTTCATGTCTTCGGCGATTCTCTTGGCGAGTTGCGCAAAAATCAAACCCACTTCTGACTCTGGTGCAACTGCAGCAATTGGCTTGCCCGTGTCGCCACCTTCACGCAACATCTCGACAAGCGGAATTTGCGCCAACAACGGAACTTTCAATTCGTCCGCAAGCAACTGCCCGCCACCACTGCCAAATAATTCGTAGCGCTGTTTGTCTTCGCCAATGAACCACGACATGTTTTCGATGATGCCACGAACAGGAAGATTTACTTTCGCTGCCATCGCTGCCGACAAACGAGCAACCTTCTGCGCTGCGACTTGCGGAGTGGTAACAACGAGAACTTCAGCACGCGGCAAATATTGACTCAGGCTCAATGCGATATCGCCGGTGCCTGGCGGCATATCGATTAACAAGAAATCTGGTTCATCCCAATAGACATCGGTCAAGAATTGTTCAAGTGCCTTGTGCAACATCGGACCGCGCCAAACAACTGCCTGGCCTTCCGGAACAAAGTAACCGATCGAAATGCAGCGCACACCCCACGCTTCAGGTGGCAACAACATATTGTCGATCGCAACCGGATCGCGATCAGTGCCCAACATGCGAGGAATCGAGTAACCATAAATATCGGCATCAACTACGCCGACTTTGTGACCCGCAGCAGCCAAAGCAACAGCAAGATTCGTCGTGACGCTGCTTTTGCCAACACCGCCCTTGCCTGACGAAATCAAAATTGGCCGTGTCTTCGAACCGGGTTGAGCAAACGATATCTTTCTGCCTTCAGAGTGGCCTTGCGCTGGGCTGCTACCCGCAGTTGCCGCAGGATTTCCGTGCACGAGTTCGCGCACTTTGGCACGCTCTTCGTCGTTCATCACACCAAAGTTGAGCGCGACATTTTTTACTCCGTCAAGAGCGCGCAACGCTGTGTTGACTCGTGTTTGAATTTCATTACGTAAAGGACAACCTGCAATCGTCAAGACAACAGTCAGCGACACATCGCCCGACGACTGAATTTGAACATCGCGCACCATGCCAAGATCAACGATTGAACGATGCAATTCAGGGTCTTGCACTGGGCGCAACGCATCAATCAGTTGGTCGACTTTTGGCAAAGACATTTGAGGGTTGATCCGATCAGGTCGCTAAATAATAAACACTATGGCTATAGGTAGAATATCTCTCGTGAGTCAAAAAGCACCGGCTGCGAGCCAAACTTCTAAGTCAAGTGCCGTGTCTCGCGAGGCGACTAGTCCTTTAAACAACACCGACTTCACCGCCACAGTGTCGGCAATCACATCTGCATTTGGTGACCCAACTCGTCGAGCAATTTACTTGTTCACTCGCGAGTCAAAAGATGGCGTCACGGCGAGCGAAGTTGCCGAAAAATTCGAATTGCATGCGAATGTTGCCCGACATCACCTCGACAAACTTGCCGCTGGCGGATATCTCGAAGTACAGATCTCGCGACAAGATGGCGCGGGCGCTGGTCGCCCATCGAAGATTTACACCGCAACAAACCCGAACCAGTCGCTTGAGTTTCCAGTTCGCAGCGATGATTTAGTTTTGTCTCTGCTTGGCAAAGCATTAACTCTGTTGACACCAAAAGAAGCAACTGAGATGGCCGAAGAAGTCGGTCAACAATACGGACGTGCAATGGCCACAAGTCTCACTGGTGACGACATCAGCCAAACCCAGCGTTCACTACGTTCGGCATTGCAGGCCGTCGCCGATGCGCTGACTGCGCACGGTTTTGCCGCACACGCCGACCAGCGCAATAATCAACTTCGCATTGTCAACAATCACTGTCCGTTCGGCGATCTGGCGATTGAACACCCAGTGATTTGCGCAGTCGACCGCGGCATGGTCAAAGGTATGTTGACCGCTCTTTACGGAGAGACGAACCCAGAACTTTCGTCATCGTTGCCGATGGGCGACACTTTCTGCGCAACAACTATTTAATTCGCTACTCACTCTTTAAATAGTTTTCAGTCGCCCCAAAATCTTTGTTCTAAAAACGGGTCACCATACATGTGGTAACCATTTTCTTCCCAAAAACCTGGAGCATCACCCGACATCAGCTCTAATCGGCGCAACCACTTTGGTGATTTCCAAAAATAAAGTTGTGGAATTAACAGTCGCACTGGCCCACCATGAATTGGATCAATATCTTCACCTTCATACGCATAGACCACGAGCGAATCATCACGCATGATGTCTGCAAGCGGCAAATTTGCGGTGTAACCATATTCGGCATGCCCCATTACGTGCGTCGCGGTGTCAGAAATCTTGGCCCGATCAAACAAATCACGAACGCGCACACCTGTCCACGTCGTGTCGAACTTCGACCACTTTGTGACGCAGTGAATATCAGTAGTCAATTTCGTCGCAGGCATCGCGCGAAGTTCTTCGAACGAAATCGTGAACGGTTTTTCGACGAGCCCGTCAACTGTCAAACTCCACTCACCTGGCTTGTAAGTCGGAACTTCGCCTACGTGCAAAACCGGGAAACGATCGGTTAGATATTGGCCTGGTGGAAGACGAGACTTGTCGTAACCTTTGGCCTCTAATTCATCGCGATTACGATCAAAAAATCCCATTGGTTAATTCTGCCTTAAATCTTGCGTAGATGAACTCTTTCAAGTCAAAGATAGATACATTTCTGCTGTGACTATTTATATAGTGCGCCATGCCAAAGCAGGCAAACGCAGTGAATGGCACGACGACGATAATTTGAGGCCACTTAGCCCAACCGGCTGGAAACAAGCCGAACTAGTCGCCGAGCGTCTCAAAGATCTTTCGATCACCAGCCTGATTTCAAGCCCGGCAACACGATGCTTTCAAACTCTCGAACCGCTGGCCAAGATGACGAAACTCAGTGTGCAGATCGACAAACGACTGCTTGAACATGGCGACATTGCTGACATGCTCGAAGTCGTGCAAGAAGTTGAAGATTCAGCGGTGCTTTCAAGTCATGGCGACATGATCCCCGAGTTGATCAAGACACTCGAGCGACGCGGAATGGAAGTCAAGTCAAAACCAGACTGGCGCAAAGCCTCGGTCTGGGTCGTTGAGCGCACGAACCGTGGCTTTAAGTCGGCAATTGCCTGGCCACCACCACAAGTCGAAGACTAAAACTTATTTATCGAGTGCGGCGTCGACCTCGGCGACAATCGAATCAACAAAACCTTTTACTTCTGCTGGCGGATTCTTGTCAGCACAAATTGTTAACTGCTCTTTTGCACCTTTTGCATCGTCATTTAGGCGAAACAGTGTGATGCCCAGAAAACAATGTGCATCGGGATAATTCGGGTCGAGCGCGATTGCACGCTCGAGATCACTCGATGCCGAAGCGAACGCAAGTTGCTTTACTTCGTCACCCGCGCTGCGAGAAATAAGCACCAGTAGCCAAGCACGATATGTCAAAGCCTCAACATTGTCGGGGTCGACTTCAAGCACTTGTGTATAAAGCTCGATTGCGACTTTTGGATCAATAAAGTTTGTCGCCCTAGCGCGCGAGAGAATCGACGCAGTAGAGTCTTCGATCGAGCCCGCAAGCGAGTCGCCAGCAAGCCTCTGCCCCGATTGTTGCGCCACAAACCAACCAGAAGAACTAGCCACCACAAGAACGATTAACAAAGTGATGAGCGTGCGCCGTAAATTTCGCTTCTTCGGCACATCTGTTGCTGCGACACTCGACTCGACAACAGACTGCGACTGAGTTGTTGCTTTTTCAATCTGCTTGATAACTGCGGCGGCTCTTGAAACATATTCTTTGCGCAATGACTCGTAATCTTGATCGTCGATGTCGCCAAATTTGTGTTCGCGTTCGAGATCACGCAACGAGTTGAGCAAAAAGTCGCGCTGCTCTTGCAGTTCAGCTAGCGATTCTGAACTATTGCTCATCTGATTTTGTGTTCAATGCACGAGCGACGATCTGCTCGTCTTGACTGGTCGGAGACTCGGGTTTATTGCCACGCCACTTAGTGAAAGCCGAATAAAGCAAGAAGATTGAAAAGACAAGCGCGGCCACCGGCAAGGCCCAAACAAGGGCATCAACACCAGTCGCCCGCGGCACCAACAGCACCTCGCCACCAAAACGCTGCTCGATGTAGCTCAATATTTGCTCGTCGGTGCGCAAACCTGCCGAAACTTGGCGCGCAACCTCTGCCCTGATTGACTCTGCCGCTGCGGCACGCGAAACAAAAACACTCTCACCAGAGCAAGTGGGGCACGCCAAAACAGCAGTCAAAGAATCGATGCGATCTTGTTGTGTCTGCGGACCGCCAGTGCGAGTGGCGCCGAAGACAAGAAGAACTGCTACGAGCAGAAACATCGCTAACCAAACCGACTTGCGAGTTTTCATGATGTGAAACCGTCTCGCAACTTGTTTACTTGCTCAGACAGCAAACCTGGGCTCAACTCGCCCGTGATACGCAAGCGAACCATTCCATTCGGGTCAATGATCCAAGTTTCGGGCACGCGTGCAACACCGAATGCGACTGCGATTGCGCCGTTGTCATCTTTGACTTTTTGCCAGTCGCCACCATTTTTATTGAAGAAGTCTCGAACCGCATCCGAACTGTCGTCGTTAATAATTGTGTAGATTTCGGCACCATTCAAATTCGACGCTTCAGAGTTCGCAAAATCAACCAACAAGTCATGCTCATTAATACACGGCACACAAGTTGAGTTAAAGAAGTTCAGCACGACCCACGAACCCTTGCGACGCTCTAGAACGAATTGGGCGCCGTCGATGGTTTCGCTAGTAACAGCAGGTGCCGGTTGTCCGAGAAGTGGAGATCGCGCAACGATGTCTTGATCAGGATCAGCGACGACCAGAACGACAAAGAACATCGCGATAACGATGCCGACAATTGTTGAAACAATTTTGACGAGGTTGTTTGACTTCATGAGGCGGCAACTTCGACAGGTGCGCTTGTTGCATCTGTTGGTTTACGACGGCGACCAGGAAACGCCGCAAGCACTGTGCCGACCGCCATCAGCGCAGTGCCGATCCATAGCCAGATAATCATCGGCTTGATAAACACTTTTATTCGCGCCTCATTGGCATCTTGACGAACCGGTGGTTCGAGAGTCAGATAAATATCTGTAGTCAACGAAGTGCGCACCGAAGGCGTGCCTACATTCATGCCGATGCGTGTGTATTTAGTTATTGCCGGCGCATAAATCTTTTTGCCGTCGACGAGCACAAGTGCTTTGACGCTGATGCTTCGATCATCGCGAACCTCAACCACATCTTTTAATTCAAAAGTGTGTCCTGAAAAATTCGCTTCAACATTTGCAACCAGCGACAATTCTTGGCTCTTGCTGAAACTATTCGAAGCACCCAACGCGACTGCGATCAAAATCACGCCAAGGTGCACGATCATGCCACCGTTGGCGCGACCGACGAGACCACGCCATCCTTGACGTCGTGTTGCCAAGACAACTTGCCGCAACGCAGCACCAGCCGAAACACCGCCCAAAGTAAAAGTCAAAAGTGGTGCGAGACCATAAGCGCCGAGCAACAAACTCGCGACAAGTGCAGCAACGCCACACCATGCCGGCCAAAAAAGTCTTTCACGCAAAGTTTCAGTTGATGCTTTTCGCCACGGCAAAACAGGCGCAATCGCCATCAGTGTCAACAACGCCAAACCTATTGGCATCGAAAGTTTGTCAAAAAACGGCGCACCAACTGCGATCTGGCGATTCTGTAGCGCTTCAATAATTAGCGGAAACACGGTGCCCAATAAAACGACGAATGCGAACACTGCAAACAACACATTGTTTGCCAAGAAAGCCGCTTCGCGCGACAGAGGCGAGTCGATGACACCAGGGCTGCGAAGTTTGTCGCCACGCCAGCCGATCAAGCCGATTGAAACAACAAGCACCACCGCGAACAACGCCAAGAACCACGAACCGATACTGCTCTCACTAAAAGCATGAACGCTGTTCAACACTCCCGAGCGAGTTAAGAAAGTACCCAAAATCGTCAAACTAAAGGTTGCAACAAGAAGAGAGATGTTCCAGACGCGCAACATGCCACGACGCTCTTGCACCAAAACCGAGTGAATGTATGCGGTGCCCGTGATCCAAGGCAGAAGCGAAGCGTTTTCAACGGGGTCCCATGCCCACACGCCACTCCATCCCAAAACTTCGTAACTCCACCAACTGCCGAGCGCAATGCCAAAAGTTAAAAACCCCCATGCGAAAAGCGACCAGCGACGAGTTGCAACGAGCCAACCCTCACCAACGCGACCCGTAATCAGTGCTGCGATCGCAAATGCGAACGGCACTGTCACACCGACATAACCGAGATACAAAATTGGCGGATGAAACATCACCAAGATGTGATTCTGCAAAAGAGGGTTCGGGCCAGGGCCGTCGAGCACGCCGGGCGCACCCGCGGCAAATGGATTCGCCGGAAAGAACGAAACCAAAAAGAAAAACGCTGAGACAACGAACATCACGCCAAGCGCCCACGACGCGATGAGGTCTTGCATGCGTTTGCGAACCCAGAACGAAACTGCAGCTGTGTAGCCGGCCAAAACTAAAACCCACATCAAGATCGAACCTTCGAGCGCACTCCAGACTGCGGCGAAGTTATAAAGCGCAGGCGTCGACCATGAACCAACTTTCTGCACATATGCAAGTGAAAAATCACGGGTGATCATTGCATATTCCATTGCGGCGAACGCACCGACTGCGGCTGCAAACGAGAGCGTTGAAAACCTAGGGATTAGTCGAATTATCTGTTGATCGTTACGGCGCGCACCGGTAAACGCTGCAAAGGCACCAAATACTGCACCGATGAAACCAACTAAAAGAAATGCACGACCTACCGTGCCGCTTATCCCTGCACTTGCGAACATGCCGCGCTCCCAGAAGAGTCAAGACGATCGGCGTTTTTTTCTGCATACTCATTCGAGTGCTTCACTTCGATGCGATTCGACTCGAAAGTACCGTCAATCATGCGACCATGCGCAACAACTGAGATGCATTCTTGAAATACTCCGCCCGGGTCACCTGCGTAAACAACATTTATTGATTTGTCATTGAAAGTCATCACAAAACTGGTTTTGCCACCAGTTTTTTGCAGAGAACCTTGTTCAACTGTGCCCTGCACTCGCAACCGAGTTGACTCTTCACAACCACTGCGAACACCGATCTCGTCAACATTGCAGTAATAGTCGATCGCCGATGTCAAAAACTGCGTAACAATAACAATGCCACCCAGGCCGACTAACGAAAGCAAGATAATCGGCAACCACTTGCGTGGTTTTCTCGATGGTTCTGACGCTCTTGGTGATAAGTCCACTACAGCCAGGTCTTATCTTTCTCGTCTACAGATTGTGATGAGTCTTTAGCGCGACGCAGTGTCGCAACCGCAAACATCAAGATTGCGCCAAGCGTCACGATGTAAGAGCCGAAGATGAAGCCAGCGTCTTTCATCTAGTTCACTGATCCTTCAATTTTCCGAGCAGCAATTGCCGCATCGAGACCTTGGCGATTGGCGATATCAACAAGCAACATTGTTCGCTGACGATGCAAGACGAGCCATACGAATACAAGTGTGAAGCCAACGACACCGCTGAACAAAGTGAACAGCATCAGATCATCCATCTTTACATCACCATTCGGATTCAAAACCGTTGCGCCTTGATGCAAACTGCGCCAAAGTACGACACTGAAATGCACGAGCGGAATCTCGAGAACCGCCAACATTGCAACAACTGCCGAACGGCGCGCACGTTGTTCGACAGAACCTTCAAGACGACGCACAGCGAGATAACCGACATATGTCACGAACAGAAACGCAGTTGTTGTCAGGCGTGGATCCCATTGCCAAAACTCGCCCCAGGTCAGTCGACCCCACAAACTTCCGGTGATCAACGTGATCGCCATGAACATCACACCTACTTCGGCAGAAGCGCCTGCGAACCGATCAAAACCCATTGAATGTTTTTTGCTGATCAACCAACTCGCTGATGCAACGGCCGTGAAAATAAAAGCAAGATATGCAATCCAGGCTGACGGCACATGCACGTACATAATTCGCACCGATTCGCCCTGCACTACATCTTGCGGGGTCAGAACTAAACCACTGACAACCACCCACGCCATCACCAAAATTGCCAGTGCGCCGATTACTTTTGTCGCGCGCGTGCCAGTCGCCGAGGTGCGTTGCAAAACTTGCGACATTAAAACATTTCTCCACAACTAAATTTCACAAAATTAAAACTATTCATCGATCAGCGACCCAAAAGCTAACGACCCGCCGACACCGAAAACTGCAGCGAACACTGCGAGTAAACCAATCCATGCCCATCCTTCTGAAGTTTGCGCACCGCCACTGCCAAAAGCCGCTTCGGTGGCTCTCGTCGCTGCGATTAACACTGGTGCCACCACCGGCAATAACAACAAAGGAAGCAAAGTTTCGCGACCTTTTGCGCCAGCAGTGAGACCGCCATAAAGAGTACCAACGAAGGCCAATCCGCTTGTTGCGCAAATCACACAAGTGACCAACAACACCAGACCGGTCGCACTTACATCGACCCTATATAAAAGGACTGCGCCGCAGATCAGAACGATCTCGAGCGCAATCAGTTTTATAGCTAGTGCAATTGCCTTGCCGAAAAACACTGCCGATAAATCGATGCCGGCAACTCTCAGCGAATCAAGCGCGCCGTCGGCAGTATCGATCGCAAACGACCGCTGAACAATTATGAACAATGAAAACAAGGTTGCCAACCAAACCAGGCCACCGGCAACACGTTGCAATACGTCGTCATTGTCGAGCGCAAATGCAAACATCACCATCACTAGACCAGCGAATGGCAAAACCTGATTAGTGACGACACGGCTGCGCAATTCAATTTGAATGTCTTTTAAAAATACGGCCGTAACAACTTTGCCTCTGCTGACACGTGTTGATGAATCAGACTTCATGATTCGGTCACCAACCCACCAGCCACCGTCAAAGACCTTGTTGCCAAATTTCTCGCCCGATCAATTTCATGGGATGCAAACACCACAGTTGCACCCGCTTCTCGCGCAGCTCGCAATGTCTTATCGAGTTCATCGCGACCTTGCGTGTCGAGACCAGCATGTGGTTCGTCAAGTAACCACAATTGGGCTCGGCGCACGATCAAAGTCGCTAGCGCACAACGACGCTTTTGCCCTGCCGAAAGATTTGCCACGCGCGTTGCACTCAAGCGATCGGATAATCCCATTATTTGCATTGCGGTCTTCACGTCTTGATTCGACGCACCAATAAGACGCGACCAAAACGACATATTTTCTTCGACCGTCAAATCGTGAAACAAACCATTGGCGTGGCCGAGCAAACCCACTTTGTTGCGCACCGAATAACGATCGTTTATCAAGTCGCAACTCAAAACAGTGGCTGAGCCACGAGCAATCGGCAACAAACCCGCACATGCACGCAACAAAGTTGTTTTACCAGCGCCGTTTGGCCCCTGTAATAAAACGATTTCGCCACGTGAAATCTCGAAAGTCGCACCGGCAAGCGCTGGAAAATTGTCGTAGACAACAACCACATCAGAAAAACTGACAACCATCACTCGCCCTTAAATTTGGCAGCACGTTTTTCTAAGAATGCTGCACGACCTTCTTCGACATCTTTGCTCGCCCATGCAAAGTCTCTCGTCCACCGCACTATCTCGTCGATCTCTGGTTCTCGAGACGAAGCGTTAAGCGCAGCCTTGTGACCAGCAACCGAAAGTGGCGCAAGCGCAGCAATCTCATGAGCCCAACCAAGCGCCACGTCTAGATCACCAATTCGATGCACTGCTCCAAGTTGAGCAAGTTCTTCGCCTGAATAATTGCGCGCAGCAAGCAACATCGCCCTGGCAACTGGCCACGAACACTCACGGGTCAAGCGCTCGACAGTCCAATGATTTACAACTAAACCGAGTCGAGCCGCTGGCACACCAACAACGGCTCGTGCCGTTGCCACACGTAAGTCACAAGAAATTGCAAGTTGCGCACCCGCGCCAAGTGCATGACCATCGATCGCCGCAATTGTCACGCATGGTGAAGTCGCCAATTGAACCAATAATTTATGCAGCGCATCAGTGAATTCGACTTCTCGCACTCCCGACAAATCTGCGCCCGAGCAAAAAGTGTTTTCTGCACCTGTCAACACAATGACTCGAGTCGATTGCGCCTCTGCCTGCTTCAGCGCATTTGCCAATTCAGCCAAAGTCTCTTGATCAACTGCGTTCTTGCGTGCAGGTCGGTTGATCGTGGCAATCAGCACCGAATCTTTTGATTCAAGTTTCAACGCCATCGATGAACGCCCCGTAACATAAACACAACGCTATGGATTCTCGCACACAACCCGATAATTCAAACCGTGAGCCAAAAGATGCGTCAAATCACGACCCGATTCTCGTCAAACGAGCCTTAATTTCAAATTGGGCCAAGCGCGCTACCAACCTCGGTTATTCACTATTCGGTGTTTCAATGATCGCTGTTATCTGGGGTGTTGTTGTCGATTTCACACCGAACACGAGTCGCGTCGCCACAATTTCACTAATCAGTGGATGCATCGTGCTCGCACCTGCAATTCTCGTGCAGTATTCGGTCAAGGCTGCAGTGCGTGACGAACGCGAAAACGCCTTACAGTCACCAAAAAAATCATAAAATTTCTCTAGATATAGACTTGAGTTATGCACGCAAACGCAGAACACCATCCGGCGTTCGAAGAATATTGCGAATGTATTTTTGAGCTTGAAGAAGACAACGTTGAACTAATTCAGGCACGCATCGCCGAAAGATTGGGCGTCTCTCGCGCTTCAGTTTCAGAAATGATCAAACGAATGGAGGCCGAAGGCCTCATCAATTTGTCTGGTCCACGAATTGCGCTAACTGAACAAGGTCGAAGACTTGCCGAGGGCATCGTGCGCAAACATCGTCTGGCCGAATGCTTCTTGATCGATGTTCTTGGCCTTTCTTGGTCAACCGCACACCACGAAGCCTGCAAATGGGAGCACGTAATTACCGACGAAGTAGAAGTCGCACTGTCAAAGATGCTTGGCAACCCAACTGCATGTCCACACGGCAACCCAATGCCTGGTTCAGCTCACCACAATATGTTGCTCACCCCACTCAACACGATCGAAATCGGCGACTCATTCACCGTGGTGCGAATATCTGAAGAACTCGAAGAAACTGCCGGGGCACTCGACACGCTTGAAGCCAACAAAATGTTTCCTGGAAAAGTAGGCACCATCTCTAATCGCAGCAACGACGGTGCAGTCAGTGTCACGATGTCTGACTCGGCCCAATCTGCACCTACTGCAATCGACTCGTTTATCAGCAGTCGCTTGCTCGTCTCGACCAAAAAATAAAGTTCTGCGTTATGCAATCGAATCTTTACCGCAATCAAGTTCGCATTGTCACACTCGTCTCTATCGCAGCACTTGTCAGTACGACCTCACTTTTAAGCGGTTGCGCAACCACGATTAACGAGTCGGCTCCTACTACTCTCGCCGACAACGTCGTTACTGAAACGACGACTCTCACGGTTGATCAGCAACTTTCGACTGAAGAACTTCTTACCCAAATGTTGACGACTGTTAATGCTCTCAGCGAAGCAATGCAAAAGTCTGACCGCCAAACAGCCAGCAAGAAGGTTGATCAGATTTTGCTAATCAGCAACGCAGTGCGACCAAAAATTCTTACTTTGAGCGACCAACTCGCAGCCGACTTTGACCGCGTCATAGCGTTGGCAAAAAGTTCTGTTGAGCGCAATCGCCCTGCCGATGCCGACAAAGCTCTGCGTTTTCTGCCTCTGATTATCGACTCACTTGACAACTTCTAACGAAATATTTTCAGCTCAGCGAACAAGCGCATCTGGCAGCGGCTCGCTGTGCACAACACTCAGGCGTCGCGTCGAGCGTGTCAGCGCAACATACAGAGCGCGCAAGCCATGTGTCTGCGCAGCCACAATTTTTGCTGGCTCAACCACGACCACCCCGTCAAGTTCTAAACCTTTAACCACACTTACGGGCACAACTGTCAAACCATATTCAATGCCCGCGGCACCCGCGCGACCATAAACAACCTTCGCAGCGTCGAGTGCTCGGCAAACATTTTCGGTCATCTCATCGGGGCAAACAATCGCCACGTTGCCATCACTCAACTCTTCAACAAGACTCTTCGCTTCTTCGATCAACTTAGAAATCAATTCGGCGCTTGTGCACTTTACGAATTTTGGTGCTTGGTCACCTTCGCGCACAGATACGGGGGCAACTTGATTTGGCGCAGCCGCAAGCATCACTTTGGTCGCTAAATCCATAATTTGTTTTGGGATTCGATAGCCGACGGTGAGCCCAATGACTCGCGACGGATTCTTCTTCGGCAAATGTTCGAGAACTTCTTGCCAAGATGCCGGAGCGTGCGCCGAAGTTGCTTGTGCGATATCTCCCACAATCGTCATCGAGCCGTTCAACGAACGCCGTGAGATCATGCGCAATTGCATCGGTGAAAGATCTTGCACCTCGTCAATGACGATGTGACCATATGTGCGAATTTCATCTGCTTCGTTTATTCGACCACTACGTCGTGGCCGTGGACCCAAAACCGCAAGCGCTTCATCAAGCACCGCAACATCAGCGTCACTGAATTTTGCATCAGCAAGGCTCGCCGCTCGTGGTCGATACATCGACTCGTATTCTGCTGTCGTACACACTTTTTGCGCAGCCAATCGCATCAGAGCCTTTGACGAATAAAGGTCGTGCAATAACTCTGCTGGTGTCAGCACCGGCCACATGTAATTAATGACTGCCTGAAATTCTTTCAAGTCGCGCAGCGCATCTCGAGTTGACTCAAGATCAAGTTCTTGATTGTGACTCGATGCGATCATCGCTGTCACAATTTCTGTCTCGACCCAGTGATGAGCCGCGTTGTGGCGACGAAAGCGGCGGCGAGCCTCGCGAACAATCGTTGCCGACTCGATGCTTGTCAACCGCAAATAACCAGCGCCAAAACCAATTTCAACATCTTTGCGCAGAGCACGTTCGCGATCTCTCACGCTGTTGGCGACAATTTTTGCCATTCGCAGGTCGCCTTTGATTCGTGCAACATCTTCGCTATCTTTCGCAGAAAAACTATGACCTCGAACTAAATCGGCCAATACAACTTGCTCGACGCCCGCTTCACCCAGCGACGGCAAAACTCTTTCGATATAACGCAAAAAAACTCGATTGGGCCCGACAACCAAAACACCTTGATCTTCGAGCGGAAATCTAAATGTATAAAGCAAATATGCCGCACGATGAAGCGCGACAACTGTTTTGCCAGTACCCGGACCACCTTCGACCACTAACACGCCTTGTTGCGACGATCGAATAATTTCATCTTGTTCTGCTTGAATCGTCGCCACGATGTCGCCGAGTTGGCCAGTTCGACCTCGCGACAAAACAGTTAACAGCGTGCTGTAGCCACGCAACTTCGGCGCGACAGAGGCGGGTTCGCCATCGAGTCCTTCGTCGTGACCAACACCAAGGTGACCCGCGCCGAAAAGTTCGTCTTCAATGCCGAGCAACTCGCGACCTTGCACAGCAAAGTGTCGGCGCCGAGCCAAGCCCATCGACTCTCGACCTGTTGCGCGATAAAACGGTTCAGCCACTGGCGCACGCCAGTCGACAACAACTGGTTCGCGATTTGAGTCGGCAACTGCAATTCGCCCAATGTGAAAACTCTCGAAAATCTCGGGTGACTCTGTTAACCGATCAATTCGTCCAAAAACCAATGCCGCATCGCCCAAGTCGAGTTGAGTCAGCCGACCAACCAAAACCTCATCGAATGCGTTGCGCTCGTAGCGCGCCTGAAAAGTGCCGCCAGTCGATGCCTCGTTCATCTCGCGAATCTGCCATGCATCGTTTCGCGTCTGCTCTAGACACTCGTAGGCGTGGTCAATAAACCGCTGTTCTTCGGCAAGTTCGGGGTGCTGCTGGGTCATCTAATTTCACAGATCCTTGAAAATGGGGTCTATCTACTCTACAGACGAAAACATCACATTCTTGTAATTTTCAGCACAGTTTCGCACTCGTGCACACATCAAGAAACACTGCGTCTATGAACTTCAAATTTCGCGCTACTCGCAAACTCGGTCAACTTTTTACACTCTGCTGCTTCATCATTTGCGGATGTTCAACTGCGAGCAACACAAACACTCGCGCCACACTTAATTTTTTAACAACCACTTCGGTCGCGACTCAAACACCAATATCACAAGCCACTTCGCCGCTGCTTTCCAGCAACAACGCGAAAACTACGCAACTTTCGTCAGTTACACCGTTTGATCTCGTTGCTGAAAAATTCGAAGCATTCGTCAAGTGGCGTCGCGACTGCAGCTACAAACCAAGACTCTGCAACATCGGTGAATTCACGATTATTGGCACACAGTTCAGCGATGACTTCGCCGCGATGATGCGCGATTTTGGTGCAAACAATATCTTTGCTCGACCAGGTGACGGTGAACGCAAAGTCACCGTCGAAACAATTTCTCACGACGAATCGACGATGACTGCCATCGTGCACGGTTGCGTTTACGACACTGTGGTTTTATACATGGGTGCAGGCATCTACGACGACAAAGTTGCTTCGTCGCTTTCAAGTTGGACAATGAAGTGGCACAACAGTGACTGGTTTTGGACGAACTACCAAATTCACAAAAAGGTCTACTCACAAAACTTGTGCAACACATGAAACTAAAACTTCTCGCAGCAATCACTATTTCGTTATTGGCGACTTCAACATCTGCAAAAGCCAGCACTGAAGATTCAAACTTGATACGCGATATCTACGGCGGGGTTGTCGACCGAACAATTATCGCTGGCATTTTGATCGGTACAAACGAAACCACTGGCGAACCTAACGAATGCGAATGGTCGCCTTCGCTACCCCGCGATTCTGGTCGCGATCAAACTTTTGGTGATGAAGTTGAAAAAACTGTTGGCTCAATTCAGTTTCGTCTCTACGACAGAAACTGTCCGAACGAGAACACGACTCATCACTGGATCGCAGAAGTTTCGTCTGAAACAATCGCGCGAAACGCAGCAAGCATTGCTTACGATTTAATTCCCGCACCCTTTGGTGAATTTGCGCCACCCGCACGTCAAGGTTTGATCAACATCGGCACTTGGTTCTGGGTGAGTGCATCGATATGGCAACCAAAATCTGTGACTGCATGGGTGCCAACACCTGCCGGCCCAGTCACTGCGACAACAACAGCAACGCCATACAAACTTGTCTTTGACCCAGGCGATGGCAAGTTTGGTAGCGGCAAAAAAACTTGTACCGGCCCCGGCTTGCGATGGAGCTCAATCTTCGGCGACTTCGCACCGTCTCCATGTATGTATATGTATAGACACTCATCAGCCGTCGATAGATCTGGCTTGTTCTCGGCGACTTTGTCAATTGTCTGGAAGATAACTTGGCGCTCAAACACAGGCGCAGTCGGCACTTTGCCCGATGTAACGACATCATCCTCGCATCAGATGCGAATCCGCGAGTTTCAGGCTCTTGTTACATCGTAATATCACAACAAAAATTAGGAAACACCCCTATGCCTTGCTACCCTTGACTCAGCGCTTTCGATCATGGAAGTGCAATACAAATATCAAGAAAGAAGTACAAGCTATGCCAACCGGTACCGTGAAATTTTTCAATGACGAAAAGGGTTACGGATTTATCTCGCGCTCTGATGGAGAACCAGATATTTTCGTTCACTTCTCAAACATTGAAGGCACCGGGCGTCGCACCCTTGTTGCAGGCCAAGAAGTCGAGTTTGAACTCGGCCAAGGTCGCAAGGGCACCGAAGCCAACAACGTCCGCGCTATCTGAGCCCCGCGCTTAACGCGCAGTTCATTCGCGTCGCTTGTTCGATTCGAATGTTTCGTCTCAATAGTTAGGTAGATCACCAGAAGTCGGTGACGTATGCGTTCGCCCCCGATATAGTTTCGGGGCGTGTCAACATCAAAAGAACAGATCCTTATCGACCGTCGCTATGCGGCAGTCTTAGCAACTATCTCTGACGACTCGCTTGCCGAATTGGCAATCAGCCTTCCCGAAAAATTGCGCGATCCATTTGCGAAAGTCGCTGGCCTACCGGCCGGCGCACTTAGCACCAAAGACGGGCTCGGCGCCAAAATTCGCGCAGGCTTTACATCCCGCAAATCGTTTATCAATGTCGGTGTTTTATTGAGCGAACCTTGCACCGAATATTGCATTGAAGAACTCGGCACCGCCGCTGACGACCCGAATGTTGAACACTTGAAAGCAACGCTCCCGGGCGCGATCGAGAAATTTGGTCTCGATGCAACACGTCTCATGGCGATTCAATATTCGGTCAGTCTTAACGGCTTTAAACAACTCGTCGCCACAGACGAAAGATTCATGATTCCAAAATCTGACAATTCGTCGAGTGCGGCAAGCACTGCTGCAGTCAATGCGCAAGTGCGCAAAGATGCGCCAGCCGATGCCGAAAAGCGTCGGCTTCGCCGCGAACGCCAAGAAAAAGAGCGCGAAGAAAAACGTCAGGCCGAACTACAACGTCGAATCGCTCGCAACAGAGTTTAAAAATGTCTGCTGCGCGTTTCGGGTGCGTCGATGGTCGCGGTGCCTTGATCACCGAATCTCTCGACAATTACATTGACATCGAAAAGTTCTCGGGTGGCAAATTGCCGAGTGACCCGATGGCGTGTATCAACCGCTGGTCTGAAGTCTGCGATCTAGCCAAAACACTGCCTTCTGCCAAAGCAACCGACTTAATTGCCCTCAACTTCGACAAACTCGACTGCCCAGTGCCACGACCTCGACAAATTTTTGCCGTCGGTGTCAACTACAAGGCCCACGCAGCCGAGATGAACCACGGTCTACCCAAAGAGCCGCTTGTATTTACCAAGTTTCCGAGTTCGCTCAATCGACCACATGGGCAGATCAAACTTGTCGGAGAAAAATGCGACTACGAAGCCGAACTCGTGGCAATCGTCGGCAAAGGCGGTCGCAATATTTCAACTGCCGATGCGTGGTCGCATGTTGCTGGTCTTTGTGTCGGTCAAGACTTCTCAGATCGCGCGCTGCAATACGCCAATACCCCACCGCAATTCAGTTTGGGCAAGAGTCGCGAGGGTTTCACTGCCATCGGGCCTTACATCACTGACGCTGCAACTCTTACTACTCGTGGCAATCTCGAAATGACGTGTCGTGTTTCGGGAGAAGTAATGCAACACACTCAAACTGACGACATGATTTTTGAAATTCCCGACATCATCGCGTATCTGTCGGGTATCTGCGAACTATTCGCTGGCGACGTCATTTACACCGGCACACCTTCGGGTGTCGGCGCTGGCCGAACACCACAAAGGTTTTTACGCACCGGCGACATTGTCGAGACCACAATTCAAGATCTCGGCACCCTCCGCAACACCTGCATCTAATTCGCTCAAGCTAGTTATGAGCCGTTGTGGCGAACGAGTTCAAATTCGGTGTAAGCCGAAACGCCCATCTCGCTATCAAGACCAGCAATTTCGTCGGCAGCGCTTGAGCGAATGCCACCCTTTGTCAATCGGTTCTGTAATTTAAAGAACCCATACGACAAACCAAAGTTGCCAACGAGAATCGTTACCGCGCCAAGTGCCTGTGCGCCGAGTTGACCCCAGTTGCCGTCAATGATTCCCGCGACTCCAGTCGATTCAGAGCCATTCCATCCGGCACCGTATGAACCGTTGGCAAACACGCCGACAGAAAGCAAGCCGAACATTCCACAAACTCCGTGCACGCTGATCGCACCACATGGATCATCAATACGCAAACGTTCTTCAACGAAATAAGTTGACTCAATCACCAACACTGCAGCAATCGAACCAATAACTGCAGCCGCCCACGGCGCAACGAACGCACACGGCGCTGTAATTGCCACAAGTCCTGCGAGCATGCCGTTGATCATCATCGCGGGATTCGGCTTTCCTGATCGTTTTGTAATCCACAACATCGATGCCACTGCGCCGAACGCACCTGAAATCGCAGTGTTTGTCGCGACTGTTGCGAATTGCACATCAGTTGCAGAAAGTGTTGAAGCTGCGTTGAAACCAAACCAACCGAACAACAAAATAAATGTGCCAAGCATCGCCATTGGCAAATGGTGCCCTGGCATCGGCAGCGACTTGCCATCGCTCGAATATTTACCAATTCGTGGGCCAAGAACCATCGCGCCAGCAAGCGCCGCGACACCACCGGTCATATGCACGACACCTGAGCCAGCGAAATCGACATAACCAGCACCAAGCGACATCGTTGCCCAAGTTTTCGACAGCCATCCGCCGCCCCATGTCCAGGCCGCAATCACGGGATAATAAATTGCACCGCAGAAAAGACCCCACTGCATGAAACTGTTCCATCGCCATCGTTCAGCCATCGAACCAGTCGGAATCGTCGCGGTTGTATCCATAAACGCAGTCATATATAGAAAGAAGCCGAGAAGAGCCGGCGTGATGTTCGGTCCAGTCAGGGCCCATCCACCACCCCACGCAAACACCCAATTGCCTGAGCCAATTAGCGCTTCACCAACCGGATTATCAAGACCCATCGCTCCGTAACTAAAGCCACCGAATGCAAGTGGAAACCCGACAAAAAAGAACGCGACAAAGCCCAAGCCGAACACAGCAAAGTTCGTGCTGACCACGTGAGCGGCGTGTTTTGCGCGGCAAAATCCAGTTTCGACCAACGCAAAACCCGCCTGCATGAAAATAACCATTGCAGCACCAATCACCACCCACAGCAGCGAAATTTGTGTGCCTAGAACTGTTACATCTGAATTCATAACTCCCCGTTTCTCAAAACTGAACGATTGAACAAACCACACCCAACGGGCGCGTGCACGACGCTGTGACTGGTCGAAAAGATAGACCAGCAATGTTTCGTGATTGTCTGAGAATTGTTACGGGAGTGTGGCTTTTTTAAATCTGATTAACTTTTTGTATACCCCCACGAATTAGGATGGAAAAATGACAACTTCAGCCACCCGCTCAAAGGCCTATCTCGACGACCGCGCCCATGTTTTTCACTCGTGGTCAGCACAAGGCACTCTCGACCCGATCGACCTTGTTAGTGGTGAGGGCTCATATTTCTGGGATTCAAACGGCAAAAAGTATCTCGATTTCTCAAGCCAACTTGTCAATCTAAACATTGGTCACCAACACCCGAAATTGATTGCCGCAATTCAAGAGCAAGCTGCGAAACTTTGCACCGTTGCGCCGCAATTTGCTAACGAAGCCCGCAGTGAAGCAGCACGATTGATCACTGAACTTGCACCAGGCGATTTAAACATGGTGTTCTTCACCAACGGTGGTGCCGAGGCTGCTGAATACGCATCGCGAATGGCAAAACTTCACACTGGCCGCCACAAGATTCTTACTGCTTATCGCTCGTATCACGGTTCAACTGCTGGCGCGATTGCACTCACTGGTGACCCACGCCGATGGCAGAACGAAACCGGTGCCTCGGGTGCCGTCAAGTTCTGGGGTCCTTATCCATATCGTTCGGCTTTTCATTCGACAAGCGACGCACAAGAGTGTCAGCGTGCACTCGAGCATCTTGAAAATGTGTTGATGGTTGAAGGCCCACACACTGTGGCGATGATCGCACTTGAAACAGTTGTCGGCACGAACGGCATTTTGGTTCCGCCAGATGGTTACTTGCAAGGTGTTCGAGATCTGTGCAACAAACACGGCATCGTCATGATGTGTGACGAAGTTATGGCAGGTTTCGGTCGTTGCGGCGAATGGTTCGCTGTCAACCATTGGAAAGTCACCCCAGACCTAATTTGCTTCGCCAAAGGTGTCAACTCTGGTTATGTTCCACTCGGTGGTGTCGTAATCAGTCAGAAAATTGCCGACACTTTCAAAGATCGCATGTTTCCTGGTGGTCTTACATATAGCGGTCATCCGCTTGCATGTGGTGCTGCGGTTGCATCAATCAACATTTTCAAAGAAGAGAAAATTGTCGAACACGCACGAATGCTCGGCAAAGACGTCATTGGTCCGGCACTCGAAAAACTCAAGGCCAAGCACCCAAGTGTTGGCGATGTTCGTGGTCTCGGCGTTTTCTGGGCGATTGAACTCGTCAAAAATCGCGATTCACGCAAACCATACGTGCCCTACAACGCTGCAGGCGCCGACGCCAAGCCAATGCTCGAACTCGCTGCGGCCTGCAAAGAACGTGGTCTCTGGCCGTTTACCCACTTCAACCGCATGCATGTTGTTCCGCCATGCAACACACCAGTTGAAGATGTCAAAGCCGGCCTTGCGATTATCGACGAAGTTCTCGACATCGCCGACAAGTACTACGAAAACTAACCTCGCACTTATTGCGAGAACAATCGAAAATGTCTAAGCGAATCACTGTGCCGTCTGATCGGCCACTCAACCTGCCAAGCACGCTCAGACTCGACCCCGCCAACAAAAATTACGACAAAATAATTGCAGCTCACAACGAAGCACTTGCAAAAAATCTCGACGGATACATCGATCCGATCAATTCGCTTTTCGTGCTTACTTCGGCTTCGCTTGTTGCCCGTGGGTTTTGTTGCGAAAACAACTGTCGCCACTGCCCCTACTGCGAATAATTCAAATCGACAGATTTTGAGCAAACAAAAAGGCGGGCCGCCGAAGCGACCCGCCCGTTTGTAATTTTTAACTAATTACTGAACTTAGTTGCCACCTTCGGCGAGTTCAACAGTGATTGGCATGTATGCCGAACCTGTTGTGTCTACGCCCATTGCATCAAGCATCGCAAGCGCTGCTGTCACAATGTCGTTGGTGTAAGCACCAGCATCTGGTGCTTTTGTCAACACGGTGCCGCCTTCGAGGTTCTTCGCTGATTGCGAAAGGCTCGCTGTGCGCTCCCATGCTGCTGCGTCGATCATGCCTGCGCCGCCAGCGGCTGGCCAGATCAACTTGTTAACTTCGTTCATTTGCCACAACTGGTGACTTGCACCAAGCTTCGAACCCTTCGATACGACGATGTCGCGGCAGGTTTCAACGTTGTCGCGGCAGAATGCCCAACCTTGAAGTGATGCAGCAACGAACTTGGTTGCAGTATCAACATAAGCAGGGTCTTCAAGGCGCGAGCCGTCAGCCCAGATTGCGTCTTGCAACATACCAACACCTTCGGCCTCATACGAAACGACGTTGAAGTCGTCTGCTGTGTAGAGAGCGTTAGTTGCTGGGTTGATTGCTTCGAGAACCTGTGCGTATTCGTTGTAGGTCATCGCTTCTGCAGCGTCGATGTCACCTGACAACAAACCTGCCATGTCGAATTGCTGCTGAACAAGAGTTACGTCTTTTGCTGGATCAAGACCGGCTTTGGTGAGAGCAGCGAAAATTTCAAACTCGTTGCCGAAACCCCAGTTACCAATCTTCTTGCCCTTGAAATCAGCAGCAGATTTGATGTTCTTGTCTTTGAACGAAACCTGCAAAGTGCCTGATCGTTGGAAGACTTGCGCGATGTTCACGATGTTTGCTCCACCTTCGCGACTTGCAAGCGCCTTGGAAACCCAAGAAATTGCAAAGTCAGCTTGGCCATCAGCAAGCACGTTCTGTGGTGTGATGTCTACTGCGCCTTCCATGATTGTTACATCAAGGCACTGATCGGCGTAGAAGCCCTGATCTTGTGCTGCGTAGTAGCCAGCGAACTGAGCCTGAGTGAACCACTGAAGTTGCAACTTCACCGGTGTTGGTGTTGTGCACTCTTCTACTGGTGCTGTGGTCTCTTCTGTTGCTGCGCTGGTATCTTCGGTTGCCTCATCATCACTGCCGCCACATGCGCCAACAACGAGAGACATCACCGCGATGCCTGCGAAGGCAAACTTCAATGTCTTTTTCCTCATTATTTCTCCCCCGGGTTTTAGCCCGCATTTGTTTTTATTTAGCTTCACCCTTTCGGGCAATGCCCTCCAAAATAATGGAGACTGTGTAGAACGCTAGCCCAAGCAGGCACGCCCCTAAAACGTAGGCCCACGCCGCAGCATTCTTAGAATTCGCGATATTGCTAGTGATTCGACTGCCTAATCCGTTTTGTAGACCGCCAAAATACTCGCTAACAAAGGCCGTAATCACCGATGCGGGTGCCGCGACCTTCAACGCCGTAAACAAATATGGCACTGCATTGGGTACGCGCACCTTGCGCAAGATCGCAAACTCACTTGCCGCATAACTGCGCATTAACTCGACATGAGTCGATCGAACCTGAGTTAGGCCTTTAGCCACGTTCACCAAAACGATGAAATAAACCACGAGTGTCACCATCACCCGTCGCGGAATCTCGCTAGTTATCGAATACATATTGTTGAGAATCGCCACCAACACAAAAATCGGAATCGCATTAAGAGCAATCGCCAACGGAGTTACTAACTCGCCCAAAAAGCGATAGCGACTGAGGATGAAACTCATCGCAACACCTAAAACCGTGCCAACTACTAGCCCGACAAGTGCGTTGCCGCCAGAAACTGCTGAGGCTTCCCAAATTCGCGAATAATTCTTAAAAAACTGTTCACCGATCTTTGATGGCGCGGCCAAAAAATATGGCTTCAGATCAAAGCCACGCACTGCTGACTCCCATAGGGCTAAAAATGCAACACCAAAAACTATTGCAGGACCAATCTGCCGCACGCGGCCTACTTTTCGCGCACTGTTCGGGGCTGAATTCACGCCAGACATGATCAGCGGTCTTCAACTCCACGAATGGCGTTTGCCGCTGCATGTTCAGCATGAGTGCCACGCAACGCTTCGCGCACAGCGGTAATACTGCGAAAGAATCCATCGGCGGCACGCGTATCTTCATTGCGCTTTGACCCAAGATCAACATCGATTACTGATGTGATTCTTCCTGGTCGCGGCGACATCACAACAACACGATTCGACAAATAAACCGCTTCAGGTATCGAGTGAGTCACAAACACAACTGTTGTTGAGGTCTCGCCACAGATGCGCAGTAACTCGCCCTGCATGTATTCACGAGTCATTTCGTCGAGCGCGCCAAATGGTTCGTCCATCAACAACAACGGCGGGTGTGCGGCGAGTGCTCGCGCAATTGCAATGCGTTGCTGCATGCCGCCAGAGAGTTGCCACGGATACAAGTCAGCAAACTCTGGCAATTTAACAAGTTCGAGCATCTCTTTGGCTCGCGCCTCACGCTTGGCTTTATCCCAACCTTTAAGTTCAAGCGGTAACTCGATGTTTTTGCTTACGGTTCGCCAATCAAATAGTCCGGCTTGTTGAAATGCCATTCCGTAATCTTGATCAAGTCGTGCTTGTGCCGCAGTCTTTTTGTTTACGCTTACCGAACCCGAAGTTGGTTCAAGCAAGTTTGCAATCAAACGCAACAGCGTCGACTTGCCACAACCCGACGGACCAATAAGCGAAACAAATTCACCAGGATTAACAGTCAAATTCACGTCGACCAGTGCGTCGACTTGCTTTGCTGTGCCTTGATTAAAAATCTTGCTTGTGCCAACAACTTCTAACGCACTCACGCGCTTGTCTCCTTTGGTCGATTTCGCATTAACAAAACATCTGACAACGCGACCAAGCCCGACATCGTGATGCCGAGTGCCGCAGCACCAAAAACTGCCGTGAAGACTTTCGCCGGATCACCAGTGGCTTCGCGGGCATATTCGATGATCAAACGACCGATGCCACCTTTTAGACCGGTGCTAATTTCAGCAACAACTACGCCAACAACAGCACCAGAAGCACCCAACTTGAATGCTGGCACCATGAACGGCACCGCCGCAGGAAACCGCAACTTAAACAGCGTTTGCTTCCACGATGCCGCATAGCTGTCCATTAATTCGACTGCTGCAGCCGGCGCACTCGCCAGACCCCGCAATGTGCCGACAGCAATCGGAAAGAATGCCAAGAAAGTTCCGAGAATTGAAGCCGACAGCCACCTTGGCCATACGAACGAGCCGATTTCTAGCTTTCCACCCCAACTCACAACCAACGGTGCAAGAGCGATCAGCGGCACGGTTTGTGACATCACTAGATATGGCAAGAGCCCGCGTTGCACAACTTTGAATCGCGACATCAAAATGGCAAGACCGACGCCGATTGTTGTGCCCAGAAAAAACCCGACGAGTGAAAGTCGCAACGAAAATAGAGTGCCCGACAAAACGACAGACCAAATTTTCGTGTCAGAACCACGAACTTCTGGCCTGTTATAGCGGCTGAGCATGTCCCAGACGTGTGGCATTGCAGTGTTATTGGCTCGTGGCAAAATGCTGACGCCAAAAAGTTTGCCGCCATCTTGTGGACCAACAATTTTGTAGCCTTCCCACAAAACAACTACCGAAGCAATCGCCAGAACAAACATTGACGAGCGATACGCGATTCGGCGCATCAACATGATTACTTCTTTGCCTGGGTCAGCGCCGCAATCTCGGGCAAAATTTGTTTGCCATACGCTTCAAGAGTCTGTTCTTTTCCGTCATGTTGCAAATAAATTGAGAACTGATCGACACCCAACTGCTTAAGTTCTTTAAGCCGAGCTAGGTGATCTTCAACTTTGCCGAGAATACAAAAACGATCAACAATTGAATCGGGCACAAAAGTTGTATGCGTGTTGCCAGCCTGACCGTGCTGTTTATAGTCGTAGCCTTCACGACCCTTGATGTAGTCAGTTAATGCTTTGGGCACAGCACTCGATTCGCCATATCGCGCCACGATGTCTGCAACATGGTTGCCGACCATTCCGCCGAACCAACGACATTGCTCGCGCATGTGCGCCATATCGTCACCAACATAAGCAGGCGCAGCGACACAAATTTTCACGGTCTTCGGATCTCGACCCGCATCGCGAGCAGCTTTGCGCACGGCCTCAATTGTCCACGCAGCAATGTCAATGTCGGCGAGTTGCAAGATGAAGCCGTCACCAACCTCACCAGTCAACTGCAATGCTTTCGGACCATATGCGGCGACCCAAACTTCACATTTGCTTTTTGAAGCCCACTCGAATTTGATTTTTGATCCGTTGTAATCAACTTCGCGACCGTTAGAAAGTTCACGAATTACATCGATGCTTTCACGCAGTGTCGCCAAAGTTGTTGGCTTGCCGTTGGTTACACGCACCGCAGAGTCACCGCGACCAATGCCACAAATTGTTCTATTGCCATACATTTCATTGAGAGTGGCAAACAAACTTGCGGTTACTGTCCAGTCGCGAGTAGCCGGGTTTGTCACCATCGGCCCAACGATTACGTTTTTTGTTTCCGCAAGAATTTGGCTATATATAACGAACGGTTCTTCCCACAAAATGTGACTATCAAACGTCCAAACGTGAGAAAACCCATGACTATCGGCTTTGCGCGCAAGATCGATCACCTGACGCGCAGGTGGGGTCGTCTGCAATACAACGCCGATATCCATTTGTTTACCTGTTCTGCGGGAAGCCGAGATCAACTTGCGATGTGCGCGGGTCTGGCCAACGTGATGTCACAACCTTGCCACGCGTAAAGAAGTTGATGCCCTCTGGGCCGTACATGTGTTGGTCGCCGAACAAACTCGCCTTCCAGCCACCAAACGAATAGTACGAAACCGGAACCGGAATCGGCACATTGACACCGACCATGCCGACATTGACTT
>ENA-UOYL01000130-UOYL01000130.1-marine-metagenome-genome-assembly--contig:-NODE-130-length-29461-cov-4.167404_pt1 | contig 29461 bp, 22 predicted proteins | sample MGYA00238173_ERZ767189 | MGnify/ENA primary metagenome ERZ767189 (study PRJEB28943, sample SAMN06267163) | marine metagenome | isolation source: Columbia River Estuary | place: USA:Columbia River Estuary... | reverse complement strand
GTTCGCCCATTAAAGCGGTACGCGAGCTGGGTTCAGAACGTCGTGAGACAGTTCGGTCCCTATCCTCCGCAGCCGAAGGTGAATTGAGGAAGGCTGTCCCTAGTACGAGAGGACCGGGACGGACGGAGCTCTGGTGTGTCAGTTGTCTTGCCAAAGGCACGGCTGATTAGCCACCTCCGGAAGGGATAACCGCTGAAAGCATCTAAGCGGGAAGCCCGTTCCAAGATGAGTTCACCCATGCAGTTAATGCAGTAAGGCCCGTGGCGAGACCACCACGTTGATAGGCCGGAAGTGTACAGATGGCAACATCTTCAGCTGACCGGTACTAATCGGCCGAGGGCTTGGATTTATGCTCGTGCTTACTCTGAAGTCTTTGGGGGGAATCCCAATAGACACATGATTTCTGGTGGCCATAGCGGCGGGGACACACCCGTTCCCATTCCGAACACGGCAGTTAAGCCCGCCCGCGCCAATGGTACTTGGGGGTAGACCCCCTGGGAGAGTAGGTCGCCGCCAGATTTAATTTGAACAAAAGCCCTCGCATTCGTGCGGGGGCTTTTGTCGTTTTCAGACTCAATTGTGCTTTGACGTTTGAACTATTCAGTTTCCCAAGGAAACGTGTCGAGTCGTTCGATTCCATTTTTCGTGACAAGAGCTTGAGTTTCCAACTTGATGCTTTCGGTGCCTGGTTCTGCAATCAGACTCTCGACGCAAATCACCATGTTCTCTTCAAAGTGGCCACCATGATTGTTTGCGAAGTCTGGGTGCAACAAGATGATTGGCCATTCGTCAGCCATTCCTACGCCATGCGCAGCAAGTGAGTATCTGAACGGTTGAGACTCGAGTGGAATTTGCCACGATTTTTCATTGAACTCAACAAACGAAACACCATCCGCGATGAGCGCGAGATTGTGGTTGATCTGATCGAGCGCCATTGAGTACAGATCATTCTGTTTCGATGTCATCTTGGTGTATCCACAAGTCCACGAACGAGAAAGATCTGCACAGTACCCGTATGGGCCAACCATGTCGGTGTCAAACGAGATCATCTCTCCTAGGTTGCACACTCGATCAGAAGATTCTGCATACCAAGGGTTTGTGTGAGAGCCAGCAGTAAGGAGTCGCGTCTCGAGCCATTCACCGCCAGAGCGGGAGTTTTCAAAACTCATATGTGCCCACAACTCTTGTTCTGTGACACCAGGGATTGAGTGTTCATAAATGCGAGCCATTGATGCTTCGCACACGCGGATTGTCCATCGCATTAACTCGATCTCTTCTGCGGACTTGATCGATCGAGCTTCTTCGGTGATTGCGTCTCCGGGTACAACGGTAATGCCATGACGCTCAAGGGCGGCTTGACCCAAAAAATCGAGTCGGTCAGCAGCAAGTCGCGCATTTTTGCCGACGTGTTGTGCAATAAGCGAAGCGATCTCGTCGGACCACTTCTTTACACGATTGGCGACTTGATCGCCAGTTGTCATATACATCCAGCCGGTGGCGGTGCGCACTTCATCAATGGTTTCGATGCCTTCACACAAGTGTTCGCAACTAGCAAACTCAAACATCACAGCAGGGCCCTGAGCAAATACAATTCCGTACCGCAGGGGATTGTGCATTGTCCAAACCTGCATGTTGGGTGCGTCAAATGCATAGCGAATATTGACAGGGTCGTACAAAATAATTGCATCACAATTGTGCTCGACAAGTTTTTTGCGGATCCGCGAAATTCGATAGCGTCTTGCACTTTCCAAAACAGCGTGTGATACTGGGCTTTTGAGGGGTTTATCTGCACCTGCAACGTTGAGATACTGACGTTTGCGCGAGTCGCGCAGCGTTGAGTAGTCGGTATTGCTCACAAAATATCAAGCTCCTAAAACTGGGCTGAGTTTGCGGTCGATGTATTTGTAGAAGTCGAGAAGCGGACCTTCAAAGTTGGATGACGAGAGTGCGCCAACCTGGTGGCTCTTTGACTTGAGCCCTTTGGACATTCTTGCGAGCACTTCCTTGTCTTCGGCGTTTGTGCGATGAAAAAGTTCAACTGCATGATCAATGGTTTCTTGTGTCCAGTGGTCGCCGTAAAAAAGTAAACCCATCTTGAGACGCACTCGGTCAACACTTTCCGGTTGGACACAGATAAATGAGCTGTAGTCGCCAGCACAACCAGATACCAAACCTGGAGGAATTGAGAACATCACGCAATTGTCTACTTCGTGATCTTGTAGATCTGGGTGACCTTTGGTGGAGCGAGGCAAATCTGGAGAGAAACCTGCGTGGTATCCGAAGTGAACGTCACTCGGGGGATAGTGCGTGCACAGTCGTGTCGGATTGACTGGATGAAGTGTGGCTTTGTGAAGTGGACTGAGGTGGTATCCCTCCATAAAGTTTTCCACGAAACACTTCCAATTTGTTGTCCACACTTCGTCTCCAACAAATCGAGCTTGCATTTCCTCCATGTGGTAATTGCCAATTAAGCCTTCGAGCTGTTGCAACTGTGGCGAGAGTGGCTTGGCATCTGGGTTGAGCGAAACAAAGATAAAACCCAGCCAGATCTCGGACTTGAATTCGGGAAGGCGACAAGAGTCCATATTGAAGTCAGTGTGCTCTTCCATGCGAGGCGCGCGAGCAAGTTTGCCGTCTAGTTCATATGACCAGTGGTGGTAGGGACAGAGAATGTGTTGGCTGTTTCCTGAACCTGAAGCCAACAAAGTGCCACGGTGTCTACACACATTTGACATGACACGGATCTGGGCATCGTTGCCACGAGTAGCCAGTAACGGCTCGTCACACAATTGAAAAGCCATGTAGTCACCCGGATTTGGGATTTCTTCTACTCGCCCAATGCAATTCCATTCCATTGCGAAAAGCGAAGATTTTTCGAGATCAAGAAACTCTGCACTCGTGTAAAAATCACGTGGCATTGAATATGCACTTGTATAGGTTTGGGATCGAGCAGCACTCAGTGCGCTGCGAATTGCGGAAAGAGATGTGCTCATTTTGCAGAAGTTCGACGGTAAAAACCCATGTTTTCTGAATCGCTAAATCTCACACCGGGCTTTTCATACAGTGAAAAAACCGCCACCATTCGTTCCTTGTCGCCGCTTACCGTTGTTACGCGATGGGCGGTGTTGTGGCCACGAAAAACATTGAGAGCACCTGGCTCAACGTCAACGCTGATGACTTCGGGGTCGTTGCCAGCAATCATTCTGCCAACGACTTCGTAGTTGGGATTTGTGTCGGTGCGAAGTTCTCGTCGATATTGGAAAATTCCATCTTTGGCTGCACGCTGCAGAAGCATCGTGATCGTGAATTCGGAGCGATCGAAGTGCCAGTTGAGTGCTTCTCCTGGTCGGTAGCTGAGGACGTTGACTCGAGCCAATTCATCATCCATCAGGTGGAGGATCGGAAGTTCCATTGTTGCTGCAATGAATTTTCGAAAGTTGGGCCACTCGTAGACGTCGGTTAGTGGGGTGTCTACTAATTGATCAGCGCACAAGGTGTGATTGATGGTCATTATTTTTTTAAGCGCGGGGTGGTCATCGGCCAGACCTTCTACTTTGTCGAGGAAGTAGATGTTGTGCTCGCGTCGGATTTCGACCGAATCATTTGCCATGCGTGGCAGGATCTTGTTGGTCGCAGCCTGTAGTGCATCACTTTTAAGAAAACCGGGCAACTCATACATGCCCTTGTCGACAAGGTCTTTGCGACACTGGGCAACAATTGTGTTCCATTCAATCGAGTCAGGTTGATTAAGCGGATATTTGTCCAGATCTATCAGAGTCTCTATTGCGGTAGTCACGACATTGATAGTAGGCGTCTTTGAGGGGCTTGTCTATTGACTATGGTGTTGTAAAGTTAACCAAACAAGCTCATCTACTTAGGGGGAGACAATTATGGGAAAGATTAATTTTCGTCGAATTGACGCGATTCGTCAGACACAAGGTCAAATCGGTAATCACGTCATTGATGAGTTTGTATCAGGAAGACTTTCACGTCGCGACTTTATTCGTCGAGGAACGATTGTTGGTCTTTCTTTCCCCGCGATAGGCGCATTGATTGCTGCATGTGGCGGAAGTGAAACCTCAACAACTGCGGAAACGACAGGCGCTGCACCAGTTGCTGGTGGCACCCTGATTATTGCCTCAGGTACTCCGTCTGCAGCATCAGCCAATCTTGATCCAGTAGCGATTAACGACGGCAACGGAATCGTGTTTCTTGCACAATATGGTCAATGGCTAACGCTTTCACAGAGTGACCTCACGCTTGCCGGAAGTCTTGCAACCGAATGGATGCCAAACGATGACGCTTCGGAGTGGACATTCAAGTTGAACCCCGCTGCTAAATACAACGATGGTTCACCTGTCGTTGCTGCAGACGTGGTGGCGACTATTGAGCGACTCGTCAATCCGGATAATGCATCAAACTCGCTGTCGGCATTTCAGACTGGGAAGCTCTCTCCGGGCGGAACAATCGCGGTTGATGACAACACGGTGATGTTCAAGTTGGATGCTCCGATGGGTAATTTCCCGTACATCGTGTCATCCGACAACTACAACGCGATTATCTTGCCAGCATCGGTGACCGACACCACCAAGTTTGCAACGAGCAATATCCCAACCTCTGGACCGTTCATGATTGAGTCTTATGATGCGGTTAAGGGAGCAACCATGGTGCGAAACCCAAATTATTGGGGTGCAGCACCAATGCTCGACAAAGTCGAAGTGCAATTCATCGATGACCTTGGCGCAAAAGTCACGGCATTCCAATCGGGTGATATTGATGTGATCGCACAGTTCCCAGTAATTGGCGGTGAGTCATTGATCAATAATCCAGACGTGAACTTGATTGAGATTCCATCGACGGCTCACTACCAAATCCACATGCGTACCTCAAAGGGTGCATTCGCAGACAAGCGTGCTCGCCAAGCAATGTCGATGGCTATCGATCACCAGTCGATGGTGGATGGGCTTTTGCAGGGCAAAGCACAAGTTGCTAATGACACACCGTTCTTCACGATGTTCCCATCAAGCGGCAGCGGTCCAGCACGAGAATTCAATCTGGAGAAAGCAAAGGCACTGATGGCCGAAGCTGCACCAGATGGGTTCGACGTAACTCTCTATAGCTGGCAGACACAAGAAATTCCTGATCTGGCAGTGTTGGTGCAAAATGCCGGCAAAGAACTCGGCATTAACGTCAAGATTGAACTTCGTGACGACTACTACGACAGCTACTGGGTGTCGTGGGACGCAAATACTCCAGGCTCAGACCTCGGTATTACCGATTACGGACACCGCGGCGTGCCAGACGTGTTCTTGAACGCACCACTGTTGTCGGTAGATAAGGGTGGAGTATGGAACGCAGCAGAGTTTGCTAATGCTGATTATGACGCTGCGGTCGCTACGTACACATCTGCAGTTGATCTACAGAGTCAGCAAGCAGCAGCCCTCAAGATCCAAGAGATTCTGCAGGACGAGAGCCCGTTGATGATTCCTTATAACTTCAACTTCATGTCGGCTGCACAAAAGAATATTTCGGGTGTGACCAACTCAGGGATGGGTCAGGTTTACGCTGAAAATGCCAGCAAAAGCTGACCTTTAGGCCTTGGCTCGTTACGTCATCCGACGACTGGGACTAGCAGTTGTCACACTGTTTATTCTCAGCGTCGTGGTGTTCGTGGTCGCGTCTGTTCTTCCAGGAAGTGTCGGTAGGGCAATACTTGGACCGTTTGCGCTCCAAGAATCTGTTGACCAAATCAATAAAGAACTAGGGGTAAATGGTTCTCTGTATAGCCAGTACTTCCGCTGGATTTCTCACGCCATTCGTGGAGACTTTGGAGATTCATACAAATTCCAAGGACCAGTAACCGACTATCTTGCATCTGCATTTTGGTCTTCAACCAAGCTTGCGGTTTTGACATTAATCATTGTCGTGCCAATTGGAATTTTGGGCGGAGCAATTGCGGCACTGCGCAAGGATCAGGCATCGGACAGGATCATCACCGTGACTGGTTTGAGCCTTGCGGTCACGCCCGAATTTGCAATTGGAATTGTTTTGATTCTCTTCTTTGCTGTCAAACTCAGGTGGGTGCCCGCGGGGGGATCGGCAGACGGTTCGATTATCGATCAATTTAAGGTATTGATTCTTCCTGCTGTCACATTGAGTGCAACGTTGTTTGGATATATCGCTCGCATGACACGAGCCGGGACCATTGAGGCTCTTGCATCCGACTACACGCGTACGGCAGAACTCAAGGGTCTCTCTCGTTCGAGAGTGTTGGGTGTGCACGTGTTGCGAAATGCCCTTTTACCAACCATTGCAGTCCTGGCTTCGCAGATGAGTTACCTACTTGGTGGGCTACTCGTTACTGAGACAATGTTCAACTACAAAGGACTTGGTCTCTTGATTGCCAATGCTGCGAATGATCGAGATATACCGATGCTGATGGCTGCAGTATTCGTGGTCGGGACATTTGCAATGATCATGACACTTATTGCCGACGTGATAACGGCATGGCTTAACCCTCGAATTCGGTTTGGATCACACGTATGAATTCGGAGACAAAGCCAATCGCGAAGACTCCGTCACAGGAAATGCGTTCGCAGTTATTGAAGTCAAAAACATTCTTGTTAGGAAATCTCGGCGTGGCATTTTGGGCAATATGCGCAATTGCTCCTGGACTTATTGTGAACCGTGACCCGGCAGAACAGAACTTGATTAAGAAATGGACACACCCATTCACTGATGGTTTTGTATTAGGAACCGATCGGTCGGGCCGTGACGTATTGAGTCGAGCAATCTATGGCGCTCGTGAAATCATGTTCATCGCTCCCGCCGCAACAATTCTTGGAGTGGTCGTGGGAGTGATGCTGGGTTTGGTGATGGGTTACTTGGGCAGGGTCGTTGATGACATCTTGAGTCGAATCATTGAGGCGTTGATCAGTCTTCCCGTCATCCTCGTGGCGTTGTTAGCACTGACAGTTTTGGACGCGGGGCGTGCCACAATCATCGGTGTAATCGGCTTTTTATTTGCACCGCTGATTGCACGAACTGTTCGCGCTGCAGTACTTGCAGAACGCAATCTCGACTATGTGCGCTGCGCGGAACTAAGTGGTGAAAACTCGCTGTATGTGATGTTTGTCGAAATTCTTCCAAACATTTTTGGACCCATCATCGTTGAGTTCACTGTGCGACTTGGTTATGCAGTGTTCACAATGGCTGGGTTGTCATTTATCGGGTTTGGCACCCAGCCGGGATCACCCGATTGGGGTAGGACGATATTTGACGAGCGCACAAGTTTGCTGAGCAATGTTTGGTGGCCGTCGATTATTCCAGCAATTGCACTTGCGTCGCTCGTGGTCTCTATCAATTTGATTGCGGATGCGATACAGGGCGTGGTGGACAAATGAGCGAACCCACTCTCGAGTTTGAAAACTTGAAGCTTGCTTACATGGTGAGGGGAACTGCGCGGGAAGTGCTGCGTGGTGTTTCGTTTGCGATCCAACCCGGTGAGGCGTACGGACTTGTTGGCGAAAGTGGTTGTGGCAAGTCAACTGCGGCTTATGCCGCAATTCGAAGTTTGCCGCGTAATGCACGAGTGTTGAGTGGTGCCGTTCGTCTTGCGGGTCGCGACGTGCTGTCTCTTAAAAAAAATGAACTACGGGATCTTCGAGCCAACACGGTGTCGATGGTGTATCAGGATCCATCTCAAGCATTAAATCCGACTATTCGAGTTGGTCCCCAACTCATTGAGTCATTCACGGTGATGGGTGTCGATAAACACGAGGCACTCAAACGCTCAAAAGCAATCTTGCACAAAGTACAAATCGCTGATCCGGATGTGGTGATGGATCGCTTTCCTCATCAACTTTCAGGTGGGATGCAACAACGAGTGGTAATTGCAATGGCGCTTGCATGCGATCCAAAACTGTTGATACTGGATGAACCCACGACGGGTCTGGATGTCACTGTTGAGGCAGAGGTTTTGGACCTGATTCGAAATATTCGGACAGAATATGGCACATCTGTTTTATTCATTTCACACAATCTCAGTGTTGTGCGGTCAATTTGTGACAAGGTCGGCGTGCTCTACGCAGGCAAGTTGGTGGAAGAAGGTTCAGCACAGAATGTGTTTGAACATGCCGTACACCCTTACACCATTGGGCTTTTGAAGTGTCTACCAACACACGGCTTACGCAAAGATGCACAACGCTTGTCAACTATCCCGGGATTTTTACCAAGTCTTGGTGCCGATCTGCCGACTTGCGTTTTTGTTGAGCGATGTTCGTTTGCGGACGAAACGTGCAGAACGGTAGTTCCTCAGTGGAGATCTCTTGGAACGAGTTCGGTTCGCTGTCACCACGCAGAGAAGGTCGCGGGTTCTCCGGGAGAGAACGAAATCGCTGGAGTACCTGTTGAGATCAATCGAAAGATCAAGCCGATATTGGAACTTGTCAATGTGAGCAAATCGTTTCATCAAGGCGGCCAAAGTTTCAAGGCAGTTCAAGACGTCTCGTTGTCGCTTTACGCTGGCGAAACGCTTGGACTCGTAGGTGAATCGGGGAGTGGTAAGACCACACTTGCGCACACATTGTTGGGGTTGCACGCAGCTGATGCTGGAGGGAAAATACTTTGTGACGGCAAAGAGCTTTTGCCAGGACGTCGTCGTCGCACACTTGAACAAATTCGAGCAATTCAGATCGTCTTTCAGAACCCTGATTCTGCATTGAATCGACGACGATCAGTTCGAAAAATTATTACGAGAACGCTGAAGCATCTAGCAAGGGTCGCCCCCGAAGAGATTGACTCGAGGTTACGTTCGGTGATCGCCGCTGTGCGCCTAACAGATGGCCATCTCGACATGAGACCGGGTCAATTGTCGGGTGGGCTGAAGCAACGAGTAGCAATTGCTCGTGCATACGCCGGTCAACCACGCGTGATGGTGTGTGACGAACCAACTTCTTCACTGGATGTTTCGGTGCAGGCAGCAATTCTTAATTTGTTGGCAGACATGCAACGTGAAAGCAATACGAGTTACCTTTTCATCTCCCACGATCTTCGCGTTGTGCGTTATCTGTCAGATCGGATTGCAGTTTTGTATTTGGGAAGAATCATGGAGGTGGGTCCCGCTGAGAGAGTTTTCGACGGACCACATCACCCGTACACAGAAGCACTTTTGTCGGCGGTGACTTCAACAACTAGTACGACAACTTCGCGAATCAAACTTGAAGGCGAGATTCCAAGTTCTATGTCACCGCCGTCAGGCTGTGTGTTTCACACTCGGTGCCCGCGTCGACTGGATGGAGATATTTGCTCCACTGTTGAGCCGCCACTTACGACTACCCCCGATGGAGGAGTGATGCGCTGCCACATTCCATTTGAAAAACTTGGCGGACGAGTTTAAGTACTTATAATTATATTGAGAGCAAGAATGACATGACTTTGGCTTCGTCACGCCACTGGTCATATCGATCTGACTTTCCGGCGTGTCCCGCATCCATTTCACATTTAAAAATCAATGGTTGACGTGATGAGTTCAGTGAACGCAACTTGGCAACCCATTTTGCTGGTTCGTGATAACTCACGCGCGGGTCATTGAGTCCTGCAGTCACGAGCATCGGCGGATATGGATCAGCCTTGGTGTTGTCGTAAGGAGAATACGAAAGCATGTAGCTCGCAGACGGTTCGCTGCGCGGGTCGCCCCATTCTTCCCACTCATTGATGGTCAGTGGCAACGATGGATCGCTCATCGAACTGATCACGTCGACAAACGGAACTTCTGCAATCGCAGCGCCATACAAAGTTGGCTCGGATGTAATGCATGCTCCAACCATGAGGCCACCGGCGGAGCCGCCGCGCACTGCAAGTTTGCCGAGTGCGACGTGATTTTTGTAGAGGTGACGAGCGCAATCGTTCATATCGCTAAACGTGTTTTTCTTGTTTAGCAACTTGCCATCGAGATACCAGTTGCGTCCACATTCGCCGCCGCCGCGCGGATGTGCAAGTGCCCACACCCAACCGCGATCAAGAAGCGATAATCGTGCAACAGAAAACCATGGAGCGATGGCGTATTCGTATGAGCCGTATCCGTAAAGCAAGCCGGGTGCTGTGCCGTCAACCGGCGTGTCTTTGTGGCGCACAATGTCGAGCGGAACCCGCGTGCCGTCTTGCGCGATTGCCCATTCACGTGTGGTGATGTAGTCGGCAAGTGTGGTGTTGGGAACTACTTGTGTTTTTACTGCGTCCCGTTCATTGGTGAGTACGTTGTGGTCAAACACGGTGCTTGGGGAAACGAGCGATTCGTGCGCATATCGCACAATGTTGGTTTCCCATTCTGGACACTCATCGATAGAAATCTCGTGTGGGTCGACGCCCGTATGCAGGGTTTTGATTGTGCCGTCTCGATGCAACACGCGAAGGCGCTGTTGGGCCTCTTGCCAGTCTTGGACCACGAGATGATCGCGAAACGGTTCAATAGTGTTGATGCGTTGGCCAGCAACGTGAGGAATGATCTCGGTCCAGGTGCCAGGGTTGTCGAGCGGCGCAGACATCACTCGAAAATCGACAGCGTCGAGGTTGGTGAGCACAACAAATCGGTCGCCCCAATGATCAATGCGGTATTCAATAGCTTGTTCGCGCGCGCGTACAGGTATGAGGCTGCGAAGGGGATCATTTGTTGACAGCAAAAAGCACTCTGAGGTGATGCGACTCTGGCTTTCAATAATGATCCATTCGCCCGAGCGAGTGGACGAGACATTGACGTTGAACCGTTCGTCAGATTCTTCAAAAATCACGACGTCGTTTTTCTGAGCATCGCCGATCGTGTGTCGCCACACTTTGTCGGGCCGCATTGCATCGTCATGGGTGATGTAGAACAGATACTTCGCGTCGCTTGACCACGCAAGATTGGCGTTACTTGTGTCAACGAGTGTGTCAGCGAGGTCGGTATTGGTGCGTAGATCGCGAACTCGAATTGTGAATCGCTCGCTGCCGTCGGTTTCGTGCGACCACGCCAGAAAGTTGTGATCGTGTGACAACTCGAATGCGCCAAGACCAAAAAATTCGTATGGTTTGGCCTCGATGTTTTCGTCGAGAATGACCGTTGAGCCAGCAGTCTCGCGAGTCGCACCACGCAAATGAATTGAGTAGCCACTTCCAGCAAGCGTTTGGCGCAAATACCACCAAGGGCCGTGCTGCATCGGCACAGAAGTATCGTCTTCGACTATTCGCGATTTGATTTCGTGAAATATCTGATCAATAAGCGGCGCATGCGGAGCAAACCACGCGTCGGCATAGGCGTTTTCGGCATTGAGATAGGGAATTGTTTCGGGATGATCTCTGTTGCTCAGCCAAGACCACGGATCTTGAGCGGGTCCTGTTACTCGGTCATGGACAAATGGAATTTGGGGAGCAATTGGAGCAGAGGTTTGATCGAACGCGGAAGTGGTCACCAGTGCAGAGTAGACCAATCGGGCTTTGCCTCACCGAGTCCCTACAAATTGCTGAGTGGTCCTGCTGCTTTGATGACGAGGCGAACCGTTGGCGTAGAGAGATAACTCAGTGGAGTTTCGGTTTGATCGACAACTTCAACTAATTGTGGATCTGCTCCGGCTTCAATTGCGCGACGGCAAGCAATGGCTCGACCATTGGCAACTGCTTGATTGAATTCATCTCCATGTGCGACCACGCCTTCCCAGTGTCCGCTCACCCAGGCGATAGCTGCACCAATGGCATTAGCGATGTCGCCATTTTCGGGATGCAACACACGAGATACGCCCGCGATGTCGGGAGGTATGAGGAGCGATCCACCACCGACTGCAATGAGTGGAAGTAGGGCATTGCCTACCGTGACACGGTCAATTGCATCGGCAATTGATTCGGTAGCACTGTGCAGCGCCGACTTGAGTTTTTCTTCTTCTCCTTGTGGCACTGTGTGGCTGCCAAGTTGAAGGCGACCTTCGGCCACGAGTGCATCAGTCAATGTTGGGGTGACACCACCGTAAATCAGTGCATCTGTATTGAGTCGATAACCAACTGACAGCGGCCCGACTACAGGTTGTGCAGCAGTGCCCGACACGATGGTTCCGCCACCGATTGCGATGGACAATAAGTCTGGCATTCGAAAATTTGTTCGCACTCCACCGATTTCAACGGCTGCAGCAGATTCGCGTGGATACCCGTTGATCAGCACACCAAAGTCGGTAGATGTTCCACCGACATCGACCACGATTGAGTTGGTTAATCCGGTGAGGAATGCTGCACCTCGAAGCGAATTTGCAGGTCCTGAGCCAATCGTCAAGATTGGGAATCGCCGCGCAAAATCAAGCGCCATGAGCGTGCCGTCGTTTTGCGCCAACAACATTTCAACAACAAGTCCTGCACTGTTGATTACGTCTTGAGTTGCTGTAATCACCTGTCCTATGACGCCGAAGAGTGCAGCATTGAGAATTGTGGCGTTCTCTCGCTCGAGCAGGCCCAAGCTTCCAATTTCATGACTGAGTGTCACTGCCATGTTGCTGCCCAATACTTCACTCACGATTTCGCGTGCGCGCTCTTCGTCTTGCGGGGAGGTTGGGCTAAAAATGCTGGTAATGGCGATTGCATCAACCGTGTTTGCAACGCTCGATAAAAACTTTCTGATTCCATCTTCGTCGAGTGGAGAAATTCTGCGACCGTCAACGTAGTGACCGCCTTCGAGTATGCATGCATCAACGCACACCGCTTCTCGCAAGTCATCTGGCCATGACTCCATGGGTTCAAGTGAGAGTGACGCTGGCGCGCCTAGTCGAATTGCAGCAACTCGACCTAGAGAGCGCCGTTCTAAAATTGCATTTGTCGCATGAGTAGTGCCGAGCATGACGCGACCAATTCGTTGTGCATCTGTGCCGAGCGCATCAATTACATAAGTAAGCGCGTTTTGCATTCCCGACCGAACATCAGAAGTTGTGGCTTGCTTTGTTCGAGCGAGAATTCGGTTGTTTTCATCAAGCACGACCGCGTCAGTGTTGGTGCCGCCGACATCCATGCCAACGCGCAGATCGAGTCTCATCGAAGCGAATCCTCAATCGGTACATAGTCAATGTCGTATCCGAATGCTCGAGGACCAACGGTTTGCAGCGCTCGTTCGGTGCGCCAGAGCGGATCGCAGGGCCATGCCATCGCGGTAACTCGCATGGCGTACTTGATTTCCTCGGTTGCAATCGCAGTTCCGGTTTGCGTATCGAGCACGGAAATGAGGTCAGGGACACTCGCAAGAATGCGACCGTTTTCTTTTGCAACAAGATTCTCATTCTGGATGTCAATGCGTACTTGGCGTCCGCTATCTATTCCAGTTCCGCTAATCGTGACACTGCCGCGCACAAAACCGCCGTGGGTGTGACGTTCAATTTCGGAAATCTTGCCAGTAATCAATGCTTGGGCTCCCAGCAACTCGGTGAGCCGCGCAATTGGTTCCTGTGTTCCCCGAACCGCACGACCCATCGCAATCGCATTACTTATCGAACCGACGATGACGTTGCCGATCATTGTCGCTGCGGGGTTGATGTAGTCGGCCATTAAGGCGACACCTCCAGCAGCAATGGTGAATGCTCGTGATTCTGATTCTGCGGACTCTCCACTTGTGGGTGTAATGGTTACGGAGTTGCCTTGAAAGTCAACGAGGATGATCGGTGTCAGAGGCAGACCGCGAACAAAAAATGAACCCATTTGAACTTCTGGGAAGGCTCGTCCCATGGTGTCTGCATCGACAATTGGTAATCCCAAGCGAGATGCCCACATAACTGGTTCGACTCCATTTGAACCACCAATTTCACTCGCCATGATTGCGACGACTGGTTTGTTGAAAACACGCTCAACTTCTTGGCGCAACAGATGCGCCTCTCCGCCGTTGTTCAACATCTCAAAAGAGATTGTGGGTGCTCCAATGCCGCAAATGGGCATTACCAAGCCGTCGGCGGCGACATCTTCAAGTTGAACAACGGATACCGGTCCAAACTTCCGTATCGCACTCTTGACTTCCAAAATTGAGCCACCAACGCTCCCGCCACCACCTGTGCCTAGAAGTGCGCATCCAAAAGCAAGGTCTTCAACATCGTCCTTGTTGATCTGGGTGATCTGGGCGATTGCTGTGATTCTTTTCTTCGACATCTGGCAATTGGTCGCTCTCGTGAGGTGTGACATACTGTAATCAATTCACAGTTGGGGGACTCATGAACAAGAATTTTCTAAAAATCATCGTGGCAGGGCTATTCGGACTTACAGCACTTGCTGGAGGAATGTCAACTGGAGCATCTGCAGAAGGTGAGTTGACTTTTTCGGTTGGAGTGACTCAAGACATTGATTCGCTGAATGTAACGGTCGGATTCTTGGTGATTGATTATGAGATTTGGAATCTCACGTTGCCGATGCTGACGAGTAAGGCCGCCGCAGATTTTTCAATTCTGCCGAGCATGGCCGAATCATGGACAAGTAGTGAAGATGGTTTGACATGGACGTACAAGTTGCGCAGCGACATGAAGTGGAGTGACGGCGTTCCGATGACTGCCGACGATGTGGCGTACACGATCACGAGATCGGTGCAAGACGGTTGGTGGAACCACACAACTGTGACAGGCAACCTCACTGCAACGGCTACTGATGCCCAAACACTTGTTGTTGTTTCTTCAGTACCCGATCCAAAGTTGCCAATACTTGATGTGTATATCGTGCCGAAGCACATCTACGAGAAGATTTCTGCTGAGGAACTACCGAATTATCTTGCAGACGACAATGTTTCTGGTGGACCTTTTCAGATTGTTGAGCGCAAGGAAGGCGAGTTCATCCGACTCGTACAAAACCCAAATTGGTTTGGCAAAAAACCAGCGATGGATCAGTTGATTTTCCGAACGTTCGAAACTGCTGAAGCGCAATACAACGCTCTCAAAGCAGGAGATTTGGACGCAGTTGACGACGTACCAGGCAAAATTTTCGCCACAATCATGGCAGGCGACGAACCAAACATCACCGGAATTGCTGGCAACCAAGGATCATTCAGCGAGTTGGCAATGAATTCGAGTTGCCCAACAGGAATCGGCGATGGACATGTGGCTCTTAAGGATCCCAATGTGCGTCGTGCAATCAACTGGTCGCTTGATCGTCAACTCATGGTTGACAAGGTGCTCAATGGTTTTGGAAAACCGGCAGTAGGCATTTCGGCTTCTGCAAACCCAGCCTTCGATTATCAGGTTGAAGCGGACCAAACATATTCGTACGACCCTGCCAAGGCAAACGCACTTCTTGATGAAGCTGGATGGATCGACACGAATGGGGATGGAGTGCGTGACAAAGACGGAGTTGAATTGAAACTCCGCTATTTCGATCGCTCTGTTGGTGGTGCAGCAGATACGACACCGTTCATCACAGGATTCTTGAAAGACGTTGGTATCGCCACCGAAGTCAAGACGTTTGACGAAGACAGCCTTGCGGCGATTCAGTCTAAGAGCGAGTTTGATTTGTATACATGGGGTTGGTCTCCGTATGCGGATCCAGACAACATGTTGTCAAACTTCACATCTTCTGCGGTACCTACCGATCCGGCAGTTGGCGGATACAACGACGGCAACTGGTGCAATGCAGAGTACGACGCACTCTACGAGCAGCAAAAGGTCGAACTTGATCCAGCCAAGCGTGCCGATTTGATTCAACAGATGCACAAAATATTTGTCAACGATGGCCCGTACGCGGTGCTCTTCAAGTACGACAACCTGCAAGCGTTTCGTTCGGACAGGTGGCAGAACTTTGAGCGCCAACCAGCCGAAGTTGGACCAATCATGTTTACTCAGACCTCGTCGGCATATCTCAACCTGGAGCCTGTTTCTGGTGACAGCGGCGGCGGTGGTGGAACCAACACGATTGTCGTGATTGGTATTGCACTTGTTGCTGCTGGTGTTGTATTCACTCTCGTGCGAAGTCGTCGAAAGAAAAGTGCAGACGATCGCGCATAACAATCATTGGCGAGCAGTAATTAATGAGTAATCGCTATGTGGTCAAGAAGATTGTTGGAGCACTGCTCACGCTGTTTGCGGTAGTTATCTTCAACTTCTTTTTGTTTCGGATTGTTGATCGCGATCCCTTGACCAAATATCGAGGCCGCAGCAAGCTCAGTTTGGAACAACGTGAGACGATGATTCGTCGGATGGGCTTGAGTGGCTCCAAATGGGATCAATTTGTCGCGTATATCAAGTCAACGTTGCAACTGGACTTTGGAAGATCGTTTGACTCAACTCGACCAGTTTTGCGCGAGATCACCGATCGACTTCCCGCGACATTGATATTGGTTGGCGTTTCGACGGTTCTCACTATTTGTATCGGCTTGTATATCGGGGCCAAGGCCGGATGGGCGAGGGGAAGTCGATTTGATCGGGTGTCAACATCGACAACGATGGTTTTGTACGCAACTCCCGAATTTTTCTTCGGTATGTTGCTGCTCGCAATCGTGGCGGGGCGCACTGGTTGGTTTCCTACTGGTGGCTTGCGAGATGTCGGAACAAACAATGGCTTTGTTGCTTCACTTCTGGATCGGGTACACCACTTGGTGTTGCCGTCGCTCACCCTCACACTGGGATACTTGGGTTCGTATTCGCTGATTATGCGCACATCAATGTTGGACACCCTTGGAGAAGATTATTTGACCACTGCGCGAGCGAAGGGCCTGAAAGAGAGTGATGTGATGACGCATCACGCGGTTCCAAACGCGTTGTTGCCATCGGTTTCGGCGATTGCAATCAGTTTTGGCTTTGTCATTGGTGGTGCAATTACAACTGAAACTGTCTTTTCGTATCCCGGCCTTGGTCTTGCCACAGCAGATGCCATTCGCAATACTGATCTGCCGATGTTGCAGGCGTTGTTTTTGGTTGCAAGTGCTGCGGTGATTTTTTTCAATCTTGTTGCTGACCTGACGTACGGATTACTTGACCCTCGAATACGGCACTCAATATGAACGATCTAGTTCCATCAACATCTCCGCGCGATATGACGTGGGCCCGCCGCAAACAAGCGTTGGCTCGGGTATGGCGCGAACTTCGCCATGATCGGGCTGGTTTTGTCAGTCTGTTGGTGCTGCTGGGGTTTGGGTTGGTTGCGTTGAGCGCCCCATTGATTGCAGACCGATCGCTACTGTTGGCCGCCGCAGGGCGCAACAACCCCGACTTGGCTTCCCCCAGTGCACAGTTTTTGCTTGGCACCGACGACATTGGTCGAGATGTCTTGGCGCAATTGGTGTGGGGCTCTCGCGTTTCGCTCTTTATTGGCATCTTTGCCACAGTCGTTGCTGTTGTTATTGGTTCGGTCGTCGGACTTGTGGCGGGTTATGTAAAAGGAAAAGTTGCAACGGTGCTTTTGGCAATTGATGAATTCTTTCTTGTTGTGCCATTTCTTCCGCTTGCGATCGTGCTCGCAGTAATCCTTGGCAGGTCTCCAGTCACGCTCGCGATCGTGATTGGCATCACGTCGTGGGCGGGAAGTGCACGACTCGTGCGGGCACAAGTGTTGACCTTGAGCGAACGAGCATATGTTGAGCGCGCTCGCGCGCTTGGTGCGGGCACTTGGCAGATCATTTTTCGACACGTGTTGCCAGGCGTAACACCGTTGATCATCGCCAACGCAACATTGATTGTGCCCGGTGCGATTTTGACAGAGTCAACATTGTCGTTTTTGGGATTCGGGGATCGTCTCTCTCCAAGTTGGGGAAAATTGTTGGATGGCGCACAGTCAAGTGGATCGATCACATTGAACGCTTGGTGGTATTACTTGCCACCAGGACTTTGCATTATCACTGTGGTGCTCGCATTTACTTTGTTTGGTCGGGCACTCGAGCGAATCTTTGATCCACGATTGGCTGGTCGCTGATCGTGTCGGCAGTGTTGGAAGTTCGTGATTTGCATATAACTTACGCATCGTCCAGCGGGCTGGTGCCCGCAGTGCGCGGCGTAGATCTCGAGATTGCACCAGGTGAAACACTTGGACTTGCCGGAGAGTCGGGTTGTGGCAAGTCGACACTGGCGATGGCACTGTTGCGGCTTGTTCCACCGTCAACGCAAATTACGGGATCAATCAAGCTTGCTGGTCAAGACATTTTGACAATGAAGCCTGGCCAACTTCGAGCGGCAAGGTGGGCTCAGGCCTCTGTGGTTTTTCAGGGAGCACAGCATGTGCTCAACCCTGTTCGGCGTATTGGTCGCCAAATTGATGAAGCGATTGAGGCACATGGAAGTGCATCGGCATCTCGAGCCGGCGAGCTTCTCGACCTCGTGGGTCTTGGTGCTCGCAGGGGAGATGATTACCCGCACGAATTATCGGGTGGACAAAAACAGCGAGCGTTAATTGCAATGGCACTTGCTTGTGATCCGCTGTTGCTGATTGCTGATGAGCCAACTACGGCTCTCGACGTGATGGTTCAGGCACAGATCTTGCAATTGCTCGACAACATCAAGCGTGAGCGCGGTCTGTCAATGTTGTTTATTACTCATGATCTCTCAGTTTTGTCACACACTGCTGATCGGGTTGCAGTGATGTATGCGGGTCGAATTATCGAAGTCGGTGCTGGAGATGCATTGCTTCGCAATTCGCTGCACCCATATTCGAAAGCACTCACCGCATCGTTTCCAGTCATCGGCGACCCATCATCTCGACATCAACCTCGCGGTCTTGCAGGAGACCCACCCGATCCAAATAATTTGCCAAGCGGGTGTCCGTTTCATCCACGATGCACTGTCGCAACTGAAGAATGCCAAAGCGTTGATGTCAAGTTGCGCCACGCCGTAGATGATGAGAAGCGCTCGGTTGCATGTGTGTTGGTGGGTAAACAATGACCACAACCGAATCACTACTCAATGTCAGCAATGTGCATGTTGCATACCCTGCGAGGCGGCGCGGTGGAAAGTCGGCACGCGCAGTTGATGGCGTTGATCTCGAAATTCACCCAGGTGAAATCGTCGCCTTGGTGGGAGAGTCTGGCTGCGGAAAAACAACACTTGCGCGAGCGATTCTCGGGCTGCAGGAAACATCGGAAGGTTCAATCGCTTTTGATGGAGAGTTATTGCCAACAAGCGCTAGTGGCAAGAAAGCATTTCGACGTCGTGCCCAGATTGTGTTTCAGGATCCAACTGCGAGTCTTAATCCACGCCATTCGGTGTATGAAATCGTTGCCGAGGGTTTGCGGATACATGGTCTCGGTGAAAACGAGCATCAGGTCGTCAAGAATGCTCTAGAACAATGCGGTCTGCACCCAGCAGAGCGCTACATGCTCAAGTATCCGCATGAATTATCTGGCGGTCAGCGACAACGTGTGGTGATTGCTGGGGCGATGGTGCTCAAGCCGCAGTTGCTGGTGGCCGACGAACCTGTTTCAAGTTTGGATGCATCGGTGCGCGGTGAAATATTGGCTTTATTGCAGCGCCTTGCTCGAGACGAGAACATGGCGGTGTTGGTGGTGACACACGATTTGGGTTTGCCATGGAATATCGCAGATCGTATTGCTGTGATGTATTTGGGGCGGATTGTAGAAATTGGTACAACCGAAGAGTTGATGGCAAATCCCAAGCATCCGTACACACAGGCATTGCTGTCTGTGGTGTTGGAGCATCTCGGAATGCCTCAGCAGATCTTGGTTGGTGAGATGCCCGACCCGACCGAGATTTCGTCGGGTTGCAGGTTTCATCCGCGGTGTCCACTTGTGCAATCGGGTGAGGCTCAACGACTTGGTATTGCCGATCGTTGCACTCACGAAGACCCACTTTTGCAAATAAGTGGTAGCCAACAATCAGTTGCTTGTCACGCAGTAGGTGTTTGAGAATTTCGTCGTTACAACAAGCGACGAAGAATTTTGCTTGTGTAGTGCTTGCGAGCAAACTCAACACCGTCTAAGTCGGCATCCACATCAATCACGACGTTGAACGCTTCAGCATCGCTGTCGATTCGCATTCGTGCTTCAACGGTGCACTTTGCTTCAGGCCAATTCAATTGGTAACGAGTTGTTGCTGTGACCCACGAATGTGTTGGATCAGTGGTTGATACACCAACTTCCCCTTGATACAGCTCGTGCGTGGTTCCATTGTCTCGCACAACACTTGGTCCGCCATATTGAGTGCGAGCAATGGTCTGGTGCGCAAGCACATCTCGTTCAATTCTCCAAAGAGTTGGCACATCATGTTCGCTCGGCGGCGACTCGCTGTGAACAGTTGGCTTGAGTGGGGCAAACTTTGGTGTGCCAGCGCCATGGTTGTCGACAGTGGGGAGCATTAACTGAACTGTGGAGCGGTCGACATGAAGTGCAAATGGGTGTGGTGGAGACCAAATGTTTGGCCAGTCTGCTCCGGCAATTGACAACCTGATCTTGTGCCCACGCGCAAAGACCCAGGAGGTTGCTTCCAATTCAACATCAACATCCTCGAAAACGTTGGGTACGAGTGGCTGTGGACTCGTCGACGATGTGCGATGGGTGAGGTTGAGAAATCCACGAGTGACAAGAGCGGATGTTCCATCGGGAAAGACGTCGCAGATTTTGACGCTGATAGATGCGACGGGCTGATCACTTGCGACTTTCAATTTCAATAATGCATGACCAAGGATTTCGAAGTGATCCGAATCAATTGGCCAGTCGTAGGTGAGCGACCATGAGTCATCTTCGCGCTGGTCGGTTGGTTGACCCCATGGAAGTCCGCCGGCGCATGAGTTCCAAGCCGCAACCCCCACATCGGGTCGTACGTCTAAAACATCGATGTTGGATGTGCCGACATGCGCTGCGTGTGATTCAGTTGGTCGCAACGTTGTCGTGATGCTTCGTGCAGGTGGCCAAGTCTCTTCAAATCTCCACTCTCCATTGAGCATTGCCAAATCTGCATCTGGTTTTGTTGAGTGGCGAATGAAGACGCGGATTGGTGGCTCGGTTGCAACCGCTGTGCTGTCTGGTTGTAGCCAACGATTGAACCACGCAATCATTTCTGGGACGAGATCGATGTTTGGGCCAGGGTGCGAATGAGCAGGAGCACTGTGACTCCATGGTCCGATCAGCAAAGATTTTTCACACTGCAGCGCTTCAAATGTGCGAAATGTGTTATTGCGATATCCATCTGCCCAACCTGCAACGATCATCGTGGGGCATTGAATGCGTTCGTAGCCAGGTCGAAGCGAGCCGTGTCGCCAGTATGGCCCGTCATGTTGTTGCTCAAGCCAGGTAAGAATCCACGGTTGAATTTCATTCAAACGCATCTGCCACTCAGACTTCCAGTTGTCGCCAAACACTGCTGGCACAGGTGGAAGCAGATTGCATGCCGTCATGTAATGGCAATAGTCAACAAGGTCGATCGCACGCAATGCTCCGCCCATGTAGTGCACATCATCGGTGTATCGGTCGTCGGTCGCATACACGGCGCAGATGGCGTGAAGCGCTGCTGGTCTTGTGCACGCAACTTGCAGCGAGTTGAAGCCCGAGTAGCTGTAGCCAAACATGCCAACACGACCGTTTGACCACGGTTGCGTTGCGAGCCAATTGATGACGTCGGTGAGGTCGTCGAGCTCGACGAGTGGGTATTCGTCAGTTGCTAAACCCTCTGAAGATCCGGTCCCTCGCACATCGAGGCGACAAACAACAAACCCGCCTTCGCCTGCAAGTCGCAAATAATCATCCGAATGCGACGATGCAGTGAGGTCATCTTTACGATAGGGCAATGCTTCAAGCAATGCGGGGAAGGGCCCCGATCCCGTCGGTGGCATATAGATATCGGCGGCAAGTTGTATGCCATCTCTGACTCTTATTGCGAGGCGAGAGAATTGCATAATCCAAATCTACAATAGAAGTCGTGTTGGAGAAATCGCTCAATCGTGCTGCCTATGTGGACGAGGAGAATTGGGCTATTGAAAAGCACAAGGTGTTTGCATCCAACTGGTTCTGCATCGGTCGACATGACGAAGTTGGGTCTACTAGTGGAAGTTACAAACTTGTTGACTTGCAGGGTGAGCAGGTGCTTGTGGTGCGCGGGGCAGATTCGTCACTGCGTGCCTTTGTCAATATGTGCCGCCATCGTGGCACAGAGTTGGTTGATTCAACAGACACGAGTGCATCAGTGGGTTGCTTTGGTGCATTGATTCGCTGTCCGTATCACAACTGGACATACAACACCGATGGATCATTGCGTGGTGCTCCGCATCTGGTCGACATTGATTATGAATCAAGCGGGTTACTGCAACTTGGCTTAGAGGTATGGGGTGGCTTTGTCTTTATCCGCCAGCACGACGGAGAAGAATCGTTGCTCGATTCGATAGGCGAGATTTCTGCCCGTGTCAGTAATTACCCACTGTCCGAACTCGTGATTGGGAGGACTATCACTTACGAAGTTGCCGCCAACTGGAAAGTGCTTGAGGAAAACTACAACGAGTGTTATCACTGTGGCCCTGTGCATCCAGAGTTATGTGATCTTGTGCCGTCATTTCGTGCAGGGGGAGCATCGGACTTGAATTGGGACAACGGTGTTGCTCATCGCGAAGGTGCGTATACGTTTACTTCATCGGGCACTACGTCGCGCAAGCCATTTGCCGGTTTATCAGAAGCCGAATTGGTGAATCACAAAGGCGAGTTGGTGTACCCAAACCTATTTCTCTCGATGTCGTGTGATCATGTCGCGGCTTTTGTGCTGTGGCCAAAGGGTCCCGCACACACGACAATCGTGTGCAACTTTTTGTTTCACCCAAGCGAAGTTGCCAAACCCGACTTTGATCCGAGCGATGCAGCAGATTTTTGGGATGTCGTCAATCTGCAAGATTGGGCGATTTGTGAGCGCGTGCAACGCGGCATGATGTCCAAATTTTTTACGCAAGGATTGTTTGCACCTATGGAAACTCCGAGCCTGGATATTCGTGAGTGGTGGAAAAAGCAGATGGATAAGAAATGAAGGTTGCAGAGTGACCGAGGTTCGAACGGTCGACCATGTCGTGATCGGTCTCGGTGGGCTGGGTGCAGGGGCTGCATATTGGTTGGCAAAACTTGGTCAAGATGCTGAGCGAAATGAAGTCATTGTTGGATTAGAGCAATTTGAACTTGGGCACGACAAGGGTGCGAGTCATGATCATTCACGAATCATTCGCCATTCGTATCACACACCCGAATATGTGAAATTGGCATCAGAGGCTTACGAGACATGGGACGCAGTTGCCGCCGAGGCTGGCGAAGAACTTGTCGTACGCACGGGTGGAATAGATATTTTTCCAGAAGGCTCTGTGATTCCGATCAGCGACTACACGTCGAGCCTCGAGGCGAACAACATTCCATTCGAAGTGTTGGATGCGCAAGAAACGATGTCACGGTTTCCTCAATTCACTGTGGAGAGCGGCGTTCGGGTGCTGTTTCAGAAAGACACGGGTATTGCTCCGGCATCCAAAGGCACAGATGCACATCATCGTTTAGCGGCAGCACGGGGAGTTGAGTTGCGAACCAATGCATCTGTCAATCGCATTGAAAGCGATGGCGCTGGTGGCTTGGCAGTAGTGACGGACGATTGCATTTACCAAACTGGTTCAGTCATTATTTGTGCCGATGGTTGGACGAATGAATTGCTTGAACCTCTTGGAGTTCGTATTCCGCTCGAGGTGACACGCGAGCAAGTGGTCTATTACCCAAGCACGCCTCAATCACTTTCCCAATTTTCGATTGGCTCATTCCCGGTTTGGATTTGGATGGACGATCCCTCGTACTACGGGTTTCCAATTTATGGCGACATGGGTGCAGTCAAGGCCGCAGAAGATGTTGGGGGTCAGCCAACGACGGCGCGCACGCGCAGTTTTGATACTGACGAAGGTGCGCTCAAGCGCCTCACTGATTTTCTTGGCCACACAATCCCCGACATGCTTGGTGATGTGAAGCCACGAGTGAAGACATGTCTATACACGCTGACTCGAGACCGAGACTTTGTGCTTGACACCGTGCCAGGGCATCCTGGGCTACAAGTGGGCCTCGGTTCTGCTCATGGTTTCAAGTTTGCATCCTGGTTTGGACGGGCACTTGCTGAACGTGCCGTGTTTGGTACTACACGAAGCAATATTGTGCCATTCCGATTTGATAGGCCAGCGATCACTGATCCGAGTTACAAAGCCAACTACATGCAGTAGTGGGTATATCTGATACAACTATGCGATGCCTGATTACCTGAGCGCGTACGCAGAATCGCAACCCAACAAACCAGCGGTTATCGACGACAGGCCAAATGGTTCGATACGAACGCTGAACTGGAAACAACTCAACGAGGAATCGAATCGACTCGCGCATGTGTTGATTGAAACCGGCAATGCGCAGCCCGGCAACAAAGTGTTGTGGTGCGGACAAAACTCGGTTGGTGTTGTAGTGATGATCGGTGCTGCACGCAAACTTGGTGTGACTGCTGTGCCACTGAACTATCGCTTGTCGGATGACGAGTCGGCTTATGTAACTGATCACTGTGACGCGACTGTTGTTTATGTAGATGCCGATAATGCGGCGACGTTTGAGCGCATTCGCTCTCAGATTCCAAAAGTTAAATCAATCTTGGTATACGACGGCAAGGCACTGGATGGAATGTTGAGCGCAGATGAGTTGATGGCTGCTGCATCAACTGATGAGCCAATCATTTCGGAAGATCGCGCACCTGGTGCGACGATGATCTACACATCGGGAACGACCGGTAAGCCCAAAGGTGCACTGCGCACATCGCCTGCAAACATGGAGCAGGGAATTGCGTTGATCGGTCTGCTTGGCTCGCAGCCGAGCGACGTGTATTTGACGACAGGACCGATTTATCACAGTGGTCCCGGCGGATTTATGGCAACTGGGCTGGCGATGGGTCAGACAGTTGTTGTGCAGCGCAAGTTTGATCCGCTCGATTGGTTGCGACTTGTCGACAAGTACAAAGTGACGAGCACCTTTAGCGCACCGACACCGATCCGCATGGTGTGCAACCTGCCAGCCGATGTGAAAGCGAAATACAACGTGACGTCAATGAAACGCATGGTTGCAAATGCTGCACCGTGGAGCATGACGCTGAAGCACATGTATCTCGAATCGTTTCCCCACGACTCGTTATACGAGATTTATGGATCAACCGAATTTGGTGTGAACTGTGTGTTGTTGCCGGAGGATCAACTGCGCAAGCCAGGCTCGTGCGGCAAGCCATCTCCGCTTGTTGATATCAAGCTGTTTGATGACGATGGCAATGAAGTAACGGGTATTGGCCCAGAGCACACGGGCGAATTGTTTGTGAGCAGTCCTTCAGTGTTTGCCGACTATTACAAACAGCACGATAAATACATGGCAGATCAGAAGCACGGCTACCAAACGGTGGGTGACATCGCGTATCGCGACTCTGAGGGCTTCATCTATATCTGTGATCGCAAGAAAGACATGATTATCTCTGCTGGTATGAACATTTACCCTGCCGAGATTGAGGGCGTGCTTGAAAATCATCCAGACATTTATGAGGCTGCAGTCTTTGGGATACCGAGTGAAGAGTGGGGTGAGACGGTGCACGCTGTTGTTGTGAAGCGACCTGGTGCAACTCTGACCGAGGATCAAATCAATACACATGCACGAGAGTTTTTAGCAAGTTACAAAATTCCTCGCTCGCTGTCGTGGAGTGATGAGTTACCTAAGACAGGTTCGGGAAAAATACTGAAGCGCGATTTGCGTGCGCCGTATTGGGCAGGTCGTGCTTCGCAGGTGTAACTAGCGCTGCGTTGATTTGGCGAGAGTGTTGATCGATGGTCGCAAGATCATTGAGTAGCTGTCGACAACCGATTCGCGCTGCTGCTGATCCATTACTGCTTGTGCATCATTTGTCGCTGCCTTAAATGCGGCACGGCTTGGGTATTCATGAAAACGGATCTGGTCCCAGTTGCGGCCGTCACCCATGATGGTGCCTTCAACTTTGAACCAACCCGTGATTCGCGCTCCGTGTGCAACGGCGGCCGCACCTTCGGCGTCGTGATACGAAGACAGTGTTGGGTGTTCGACTCCATCAGCAAATTTGAGTGTGTGCATCACAATGATTGCGCCATCGGATGGAGTTGATGGAAACGGAACTGCATCAAGTGCTGGAGCGTCGGCAGGCAACTCTGGAGTTGCCATTGGATGCGAGCCGATCACGAATGTTTGTTGCATGCCAGCTTCTTTGTGCGCGTGCAGCTCTTCAAAGTCTGGCATCGATTGCATCTCAATGATTGATGCACTCTTGGGATACTTCACGATGCCGATGCGATCCCATATTGGTTCGGCGCCAGTGAGTTGGGTTTCGACTGTTGCAAGAAATACTGGATGGGCACCAAGCTTGCGTAGTGGTCCGAGCGGCGCATAAAGGTCGTCGGCTTCAAGACCACTGATATCGCTCTGGCGACCATCTGCGTAGTCGGCCTTCTCGCGATACTTCATCAAGTTGACCATCCATACCGGGCCGTCGTCTTCTGGCTTACAAAAAGCCAGCTTCATTCCGTATTCCTTGTTGAGGCGGCCGTAACGAGGACGATCTAATGCGCTCATGAATTACAAATCTACTCGTGGAGTGGTTTGGCCAAACGAAGCGAAGCGAGTTTGTCTGGCTCTGTGAGACCTTTGAGGGCTATCTCAAAGTCGGGAAGTGCATAGACCTCGCCGTCGTCGGTGATCATGATGTAGCGGTCGAACTGTGCCAAGAAGGATCTGTCGTGACTTACAGCGACAACAGTGCCTTCAAACCCGTCGAGCGCGTGCTCGAGCGCTTCGGATGACTCGATGTCGAGGTTGTCGGTTGGTTCGTCGAGCAACAATACGTTGTGACCCTCGATTTCAAGGCGCAGAATTTCGAGTCGTGCTTTTTGACCACCAGACAGCGTGTCAAACTTTTGGCGAGCGTTGTTGACTAAGCCGTAACGCGAAAGGGTTTTCATTGCGCGTTCTTCTTCTGAAATTCGGTCGAGCACAATCGCCAAACACTCACGACCAACGAAGTCTGGGCGGTTGTTGATTTGCGTAAACACACCAACCGATGTGCGTGGACCGAAAGTAATCTTGCCCGTGTCGGGCTCGTTTTGTCCACTCAGCACTTTCAGCAGGTGAGTCTTGCCTGTGCCGTTTGGACCAATGAGCGCAACTCGTTCGCCGTGATGGATCTCTTCGGAAAATGGCTTGAAGAGTTTTGCGATAGAGACGCTTTCGAGTTTTGCAACTCGCCGCGCCGCATCTGCTCCGCGCAGTCGCACATAAATCTGTTGATCGGCAACTGGGGGAGGTGGTGGGCCTGCTGCAACAAATTTTTCCCAGCGAGTTTCTGCGCCGTTGGCCTTTGTTGCATTCTTGAAATTTTGTGCCGCACGCTGCTTCATGATTTTCATGTGTTGAAACAATCGTCGCTCTTCGTCATTCCAGCGCTTGAGGTCGTCGCCGAGAAGCGCCTGACGTTTTTCACGTGCTTCGGGGAAAGTTACGTATGAGCCACCGTGCACCCAGCAACCGGAGCCCTCGATGACAACAATCTTTGTTGCACATCGCTCAAGCAATGTGCGGTCGTGACTGACCATCAAGATGGTTGAGCGACAAACTTTGATTTGCTCTTCGAGCCATGCCCGGGTGGGAATGTCGAGGTAGTTGTCTGGTTCGTCGAGCAACAGCACGTCGGCACCAGAGGTAAGCAACAAGTCGAGAACCAAGCGCTTGCGTTCGCCACCCGAAAGCTCGGATACAAGTCGAGTAGACAGATCATCAATTTGCGACTTAACGCTGCGCTGTGCAGACGCTTGCCATTTGGTTTCGAGTTCATATCCACCCAAATCGCCCCAGTCGGAAAGCGCGGTGGCGTAGCCCATGCCATCATCGGTGCCGTCGGCCAATGCTTTTTCTGCAGCAACAAGTGCGCGGCCAGCGATACGAAGTGCAGAAGGTGCGACTTCGATCAACATCTCACGCAGAGTGTCGTCAGGTCGTGACATGCCTACGTCTTGTGTCATGTTGAGCATGGTGCCACCAAGAGAAAACTCACCACCATCTGCTTCGATCTGAGCAGACAAAATTCGCAAGATTGTGCTCTTGCCAACACCGTTTGCACCAACAATTGCTGCGTGTTCGCCTGGTGTGACTTTAAAACTCACATCAAAAAATAGTTGGTCTGAGCCAGGTGGGCCGTATTCCAGTTCGGAGACAATGATGCTGCTCATCGCATGCAGTCTGTCTGAAGTTTTTGTCAATTACGCTGGAACATAGTGATTAAAACAACAGAAAAAATGGCGATCAATAAAGCCGCATTTCCATTTCTGCAAGTGACCAATGCTGCATCAGGAATATCGAACGGCGTGGTGATGATCACTATCCCTTGGCTGGTTCTGGATCTCACCGGGTCGGCCGCCAAGGCTGGCTTGCTCGCGGCGCTTTCAAGTATTCCTGGAATCTTTGTTTCGCCAATTGTTGGCGGATTGATCGACCGCTTTGGGCGTCGAGCGATCTCAATGTTTTCGGACATGATGTCGCTCGTCTCGGTGTTGATGTTTGTGTTGATCAACTGGGTCGGCGACCTGACGTATATGTGGATCTTGGTTATTGCAGTGCTTGGTGCATGCTTTGACCCCGCTGGTTACACGGCTCGTAAGGCGCTAATTCCCAACGCCGCAACGGCTTCGGGCGTAGATGTAGATACGGCAAATGGTCGATATGAAGGTATTTTTGCGATCGGCTGGATGGTTGGCCCGGCAATAGGTGCAGCCTGTATCGAATTCAGTGGACCAATGCTCGCGTTTGGAATTACTGCAGCGATGTTTGGAGTAGCGACTCTGTTTGTATTTTTAATGAAAGTTGACGATGCGCATGGCAAAACAATCGCTCATCACGAGGACGGGCATGAGCGATTTGCCGATTCGCTGAAAAGTGGATTTCGTGTCTTGACGACTGACAAGCCGTTGCTCTCGCTAACGGTCTCGTTCGTGCTTCTTTCAGCAATGTATATGCCAATTGATACGGTGATTTTCCCCACGTATTTCGAGTCGATCAATAATCCGCGGGCTCTTGGCTCGCTGTTTGCGAGCCTTGCTGCAGGCATGGTCATCGGTTCGTTTTCGTATGGCAAACTTGCCGCACGTATCTCCACTAAAACGTTGTTGCGTTTAGTTGTTCTGATCTCAAGCCTTGCGTTGTTTCCGATGGCTTTTCTGCCATCCACGACGTGGTTTGTGATTCTTGGATTTTTTGCTGGCTTGTCGTGGGGGCCGTTTAATCCGTTGTGGAACACAGTGGTGCAAACACGTGTGCAGCCAGAGCTACAGGGACGTGTGTATGGGCTGCAGATGTCGTTGCTCTATGCAGGACCTCCAGTTGGCCAATTGATTGTTGGCGCAAGTGTTGACAATTTTGGATTACAGCCAACCTTTATTGTGCTGATGTCAATTTTTGCAGCAACCGGAGTGTTGATCGCTTCGTTGCCAGTGTTCCGCGGGCTCTAAGGTATTTTGCATG
>ENA-UOYL01000126-UOYL01000126.1-marine-metagenome-genome-assembly--contig:-NODE-126-length-29859-cov-4.921463_pt1 | contig 29859 bp, 45 predicted proteins | sample MGYA00238173_ERZ767189 | MGnify/ENA primary metagenome ERZ767189 (study PRJEB28943, sample SAMN06267163) | marine metagenome | isolation source: Columbia River Estuary | place: USA:Columbia River Estuary... | reverse complement strand
ATTGTAGAACTGAAAGCTCACAAATCTATCTTCTCCTGCTGGACATCACCATCAGGTAATGGAGTAAAAGCTCTAGTCAAAATACCAATAGTACAGGATGACAAAGAATACAAAGAGTATTTTAAGCAGATATCTGCAGTATTCAATGGAGTAGATGAATCAGGTAAGGATATTGCTAGAGCTTGCTTTGAATCTTATGATCCTGATATCTATGTTAATTTAGATGCTAAGAATTATATCATTGACTATGATGTTATCCCATTTGAGAGTAGTGAGGTAGGTAGTATTACTAACATTAAGGTCCTAGATACTGATGAGATAGCTAATAAGCTGATGACTTGGTTTAAAAAGAAGTATAATTCACAAAATAGAAACTCTTCACTTTACAAATTAGCAGCAGCCTTTAATGATTTTGGAGTGGATAAAAATACCTGTCAAGATTATCTAAAAGGATTTGAGCAGAAAGATTTTGGATCTGTAGAGATACTAGCTCTGATAAATTCTGCCTATAAAAAGACTGCTAATTTTAATACTAAGCAATTTGAGGATAAAGATAAAAAAGATAAGCTGATTAACTTTGTGCTAAGTGGTAAGTCTGATGCTGTTATCCTAGAGGAGTTTAAAGAGTACAATAAAGAGAATATAGAGTCAGAGATTCAGACTATTAAGGAGGTAATTAAAGTAGATGAGTTTTGGAAATATGATTTTAAAGGTGATGTATTAATTATACCCTACAGATTCAAGCTATTTCTAGAGAATCTACAATACTATAAATACTATCCTGTAGCTAACACTAAGACCTTTGTATTTATTACTAAGAATGAGAACTTTATTAATCATGTCTCTGAGTTTCAGATAAAGGATAGAGTAATGGAGTACCTGGTCCAATCAAATCGGATACCTGTATTTGATGCTGTAGCTGAGAAGTCTAAACTCTTTACTCCTCAATACCTCAGCATGATAGATACTGCTAATGTAGAGATGGAAAGGGATGGGATAGACTACGGTATGATTTACTATAAGAATGCAGCTGTCAAAGTATTTGCTAAGCACCATGAGATATATGAATACTCAGAGCTAAAAGGATATGTTTGGGGTAATCAGATAATAGAAAGAGATTTAATAGATGCTGATCATCATGAGTCAATGTTTAGGTCTTTCATTTGGTTTATCTCAGGGCAAGAGGTAGAGAGATATGATACTATGAAGAGTGTAATAGGCTATATGCTACATTCTTATAAGACCTCAGCTAATAACAAAGCAATCATTCTCAATGATGAGACTATCTCAGATAATCCTAATGGAGGTAGTGGCAAAGGGATTCTGATTAATGCTATTGGATACATGAAAAAAGTTAGCACCATTGATGGTAAGACCTTTGACTCAAATAAATCATTTCCCTATCAGACTGTATCTAGTGACTGTCAGGTCCTAGCATTTGATGATGTAAGAAAGAACTTTAACTTTGAAAGTTTATTTAGTATAATCACTGAGGGACTTACTATTGAATACAAAGGTAGAGATGCAATTAAACTACCTGTAAAAGACTCACCTAAAGTACTTATCTCTACTAACTACACTATCAAAGCAGATGGTGGCTCATTTAAGAGGAGGATGTTTGAGGTAGAGCTGAGTAGTTACTTTGGTACACATCATACTCCATTTGATGAATTTGGCTATATGCTATTTGAAGATTGGGATGAGCAGGAATGGGCAAGGTTTGACCATTACATGATTAACTGCTTGAATTATTATCTAGAGAATGGTCTAGTAGAATCTGAGGCTAAGAATCTAGAGCTAAGAAAGTTTATCAATGAGACATCTCAGGACTTTATTGAATGGGTAGATAATAAGAATCTAGGATTTGATCAGAGATTGAATAAGGTATCAATGTTTGAGAACTTTATAGCAGAATATACTGATCAAAAGAAATACCTGACTAACAGAACATTTAACAAATGGTGTAAGAAGTATGCAGAGTACAATGGTAAGGAGTATGTAGATGGATCTAGCAATGGAGCTAGATGGTTTGAGATTAAGTCACAAAGAGATCCTGATGTATGGGATAGTATAAATTATAATTGATATGAGATTTGAAACTAAAGAAGATTTAGAAAGAGAAAGAAAGATAATGGATAAAATTTGTAAAGATGCTATTAAGTTAGGTGATAATGAATTAGATTTTGTAATTAAAGATAAAGCATATATTGAAATAAAAAGTTATAATTATAAACATAATAGTCTAAAATTTTATTTTATTAGCTTAATTAAATTGGTAAAATTGCAGGAATATAGTAAAAAGCTTCCGACCTTTCTTTTTATGCAATGGACTGATAAACTAACTTATATCAATTTTAAAGATATTGAAGGACATATTAAGACAAATGGCAGAACTCCAAGAGAGGGATCTACAAATGATCAAGAGTTAATTGTCCATGTAGATCCTAAATTATTTAAAACATTTAACAGATGAACAAAGAAAACAAAGCAATTCTCAAAGCCCTAGAACTAGCTAGCCTATCAGCTAAATATCCTAACAATGCATACATACCTCTATCTAATTGGAAAGATGACTCAGCTAATGCACTGACTCAATGTATCACTGCCTTTATAAATTTCTCAGGCTATCAAGCTGAAAGGATTAATACAATGGGAGTATATAGAGAGGGTAAGAAGATACAGGTAGGTGAGAACAGTAGACAGCTGAAAGGCACATGGACTCCTAGCACCTCCACTAAAGGCTCTGCAGATATATCTGCCACCATTAGAGGTAGATCAGTTAAGATTGAGGTAAAGTATGGTAAGGACAAGCAGTCAGAAGTACAGAAGAGGTATCAGGAAAGCATAGAGCAGGCAGGGGGTACATACTTTATTGCAAGAAATTTTGATGAATTTATGATATTTTATTATAATTTCATTGCAGATATAAAATAATTAACTATCTTTACAGAAATAATTTAAATCTATATTATGGAAACAAAAACAAAAGCTGTAGTACCAGCACCTGTACTAACTCTGCATCAAAAGCTACACAAAGCTAAGCAGTCAATCGGCAAAGTAGCTAAGAATGCTACCAATCCCCACTTTAAAAAGTCATACAGTGACATTAATGCCATTACTGAGGCAGTAGAACCTATCTTATTAGAGAATGGTCTACTATTATTACAGCCTATTCAAGGCAATAGTGTATGCACTCAGATAATCTGCATAGATTCTAATGAGTCAATAGAGTCATGTATGGAATTACCTGCAGGACTTAATCCTCAGCAAGTCGGATCTGCAGTGACTTACTTTCGTAGGTACTGTTTGTCTAGTCTTTTGTGTTTGCAATCTTTAGATGACGATGCTAACATGGCTAGTGTACCTGTTAAGGCTGCTAAGCCTGGACTATCTAAGGAGAGATTTGAGGAGGCACTTGTATCTATTCAGGATGGTAAGTTTACTATCCCTAAGCTAAGAGAGACCTTTGAGCTTACAGATTTACAACTTAAAGCACTTATGTTACTATGAAATGGCATCCATCATCACTCGGAAAACTAATGACAGCATCACGGACTAAGTCTGAGGTGCTGTCTGAAACTACTAAGAGCTACATTAGAGGTGTAGCTAAACAAGATTTCTACGGTTACAATGTAGAGCTGAATAACAAGTACATTAATAAGGGTAAGCTACAGGAGAATGATTCCATTGCTCTATTCAACTCGGTAATGTTCAGCAACTACTCTAAGAACACTGAGAGACTAAACAACGAATGGCTCACAGGAGAGGCTGATATAGTTCTAGATGACCAAATCATAGACATAAAGACCTCATGGTCCTTAGAGACATTCCCTGCTACTCCTGAAGAGGGTATAGAGAAACTGTACGAGTGGCAGCTTAGAGCTTACATGATGTTATATAATAAGAACTATGCTAGTCTAGTATATTGCATGGTCTCTACTCATCCATCACTACTCAATGAATGGGAGAACTTATCACTGCATCAGGTAGATCACATAGCTCCTGAGAAGAGAATCACTACTCTATCATTTGAGAGAGACCTGGAGCTTGAGGAGGAGATAAAGGTACGGTTGCATCACTGCACTGAGTACTATGTTAAGTATATTAATCAATTAAATAATAAATAAGATGGAACGAAAATGTAAATATTGTGATGACAATATAGATCATAAATCAGATACTGCTAAATTTTGCACAAGGGTTTGTAAAGAACAGTATAGATGTATGATAATAAGACAAAATACAAAATTAAAATCACTTAATTTAAAAAATAATAACATGACAAAAGAAAATTTTATTACTCAAAAGTTAGACAGCTATAACTTTAAAAAAAATGCTATTTATTCAAGTATGAAAATATCAGAAATTTTAAAAATTATGAATACTGATACTAATGGAAATTTAAAATCTGCATTAAGTAAAAGCACAAAATGGCAGAATATTTATGGTAGAACTTGGAAATTTGTAGGTGAGACAAATAATGCACCTATTGTAAAAGAATCAGCACCTATTGTAAAAGAAACTGCACCTGTTATAAAACAAACAGCACCTATCAAAGAGGTAGGGCTTATTCGCAAATTTTGGAAGTGGATATATTAACATGACAGAAAAAACAATGGCAATCATCCTAACTATAGTAGTCTATGGATTTGCACTGATCGGAGTATATAAATTAATAACAACTATAATATGAATGATTACAAAGTGAAAGGACTTATCAAAGTGATAGGTGATACCGTACAGGTGACTGAGAAGTTCTCTAAGAGAGAAGTAGTAATAACAGTAGAGGATGGTAAATTCCCTCAATACATCAGCTTGCAAGCTACAGGAGAGAGAACATACATACTAGACAGCTGTAAAGTAGGTGATGAGGTAGAAGCATCATTCAATCTGAGAGGTAGAGAATGGCAGGATAAGCATTTCAACTCACTAGAGTTATGGAAAATAGAAGTACTAGCTCCTGCAGTAGTAACAGCTCCTGCTCATGTACCTGATAATTCTGAAGATGATCTCCCTTTCTAAAGGGCAGAGCTTAAAGGACTTTATGATTAAAGAGACAAAGTCTAAGCTCACCAATAGATATAAGCTCAGTCATTATGCTGAGGATATCGGTGTCTCTTACTGTAGTATTTGGAGATTCACTAATGGTAAGGCTGTCAATGAGCAGTTTTACCTCAAATGGTGGAAAAATTATCTAAATAATTAATAACTTTATGGCAGTCGTAAGACTGCCTTTGTTATTTTTGGCAGATGAATATACTAACCTACATTGCAGTATCATGGTTTATAGTAAACTTTGAGCCATTACAGCTACTGATTGACTCAATCTATAGCAAATTTAAGCCTAGCATTCTAGTAATGTATCTGCATTCATCTGCTACCTGTATTAAATGTGTATCTTTTTGGCTAACATTAATCTGCACCTGGTCATTTATTGAAGCAACTATTGTGGCTCTATTGTCGTTTATATTACAGGAATGTTTACAGAAGCTGAGCAAGTAATAATAGAACAGGTATTTAATCTACCTGAGAAAGAACAGTCTTATAAGATTAATCTAATAAAACTCAAGCCCATTAAGATAAGACTGACAGGTACTCCTGATAAAGAATGCTTTTGTGGTAGTGTAAGGAGAAAGATATGGCTTAAGGATTTCAAGCAATGGTATGAGACCTATACTTGACAACTACATATCAGCTCACTACAAAGAGATAAGGAAATATACTAACTATTTTCTAGTAAGAATGAAGTCTACTATTTCAGCTGATGCTGTAATAAATAACTCTTTTCTATATTTATGTAATATAGATATAGAGGTAACTGATCCAGGTAAGGTCAAAGCATATCTATTGAATACTATTAAGATGCAGATTCTATGGAGTACATCACTAACTAATAGGCAAGAGAGAGTGACAGCTACTGATAGTACTATGCCTATAGTGATGGATGATGATACGGATTTATACGATAAGATACGAGATGATATGCAGTATCAAAACAATATGGCAGTGATTGAGACATATAGAGGGAGGATTACAGATAGGATTAAGCTGATAGTGTTTCAATGTTATTTTGATAAGGGATACAGTACAGCTAGAGCTATGGCAGAATACTTTAAGATACCTGTTACCTCAGCTCACTATTGGATACAAGAGATAAAAACCGATTTAAAAAACCTAAGAGATGAAAATTAAAGATGAGTACATTGGAGCTAAGATCTCCCACAAAGGTAACAGGATTACTTTAGATGCTAATAGATATGATTACTTTGTATCTATAGGATTAGGCTATATGTTTGAAGAGCCTACAGTATCTGAGCCTAAGGTAGTGAAGTATAAAGCAGTCAAAGGACCAATACCTGAGCCTGAAGTAACTGAGGAGGATGGCACAGAAGCAGAGTAGCATATCATTCGCTAGAAAGCCTAAGGTAAAAAGACCAGGTGTTCATGCTAAGAGTAAGACCTCTAAGCTGAAGTCAAGTAAGAATTATAAGAAACTTTATACACGACAAGGAAATGGGTAGAACAAAATTAATAGAGACTCCTGAGAAACTTATGGAGATATTTGAGGAGTATAGAGCTTATACTCTAGCTAATCCTAGACATAAATGGGTGCTATCACAAAAGACTGCAGAGATGGTGGCAGAGCCTTTGAGAGTACCTTTGACTAATGAGGGCTTTGAGATATTCTGCTATAAGAACTACTCAGATTGTCATCATTATTTTGATAACACTGATAATAGATATTCTGAGTATAGGACTATCTGTTCGTACATAAAGAGAGAAATCAGAAACGACCAAATCAGTGGAGGTATGGTAGGACAGTTTAATCCATCCATCACTCAGAGACTAAACAACCTAACCGAGAAATCAGACATCACTACCAATGGCAAGGACATCTCTGAAATCAAGGTGAACATCATTACTAGTGCAAAGGATTGAAATGATGTGTCAAGCTGTTGAGGCTTACATCTATTCTAAGAAAGGAGTAGTAGTAAAGATAAACAGGATAGCAATTATCAGTGATAGTAGGCAGATGGAGATGCTAGCCTATGCTTATGCTTATGCCAATGGAGATAGATAGTACAGTTATATTTCAAAAGAACTATGCAGCTCTCACTGATCCTGCACTAAGATTCATTATCAATGAGGGAGGCTCAAGGTCATCTAAGACCTATTCTCTTTGTCAGATGCTAATAGTCTACTGCTATCAGAATAAGAATAAGGTAGTGTCAATCATTCGTAAGACATTCCCTGCACTGAGAGCTACAGTCATGAGGGACTTTCTAGAGATCATGAAGAGCATGGATATCTATGAGGTGACCAATCACAACAAGTCAGAGCATATCTACTCATTCCCTAATGGATCTATAGTGGAGTTCTTTAGTGTAGATGATGAGCAGAAGATAAGAGGTAGGAAGAGAGATGTGGCATGGTGTAATGAGGCTAATGAGTTATTCTATGATGACTTTACTCAGCTGAACATGAGAACAGAAGACAAACTAATCTTTGACTACAATCCCTCTGAGTCATCATCCTGGCTCTATGACCTACCAACTGAGGAGAGCATACTGATTAAGTCTACCTATAAAGATAATCCATTCCTACCTGATAGCATCAAGAAGCAGATAGAGGACTTGAAGAGAACTGATGAGGCAATGTATCAGATATATGCTCTAGGGGAGAAAGCTATCTCTAAGAGTAACATCTATTCTAATTGGACATTCATAGCTCACAGACCTGTTAAGTTCGTAAAGTATGTAATGGGCTTAGACTTTGGATACAATCACCCTACAGCTCTAGTCAGAGTGTACTACTGTGACAATGACATCTTCATTGAGAAGATTATCTATGAGAGCTACCTCACCACTACTCAGCTGATAGAGAAGATGGATAGCTTGAATGTGGATAAGCATATAGAGATCATGGCTGACTACTCTAGACCTGAGATAATTGCCGAGATGAATACTGCAGGCTATGATGTGCATAATGCTAACAAGGTAGTTAAGAAAGGCATAGATAACATTAAGACCTTTGGAGTATTTTGTCAGGAGGATAAGCAGATAATGAAAGAGTATGAGAACTATAAGTGGAAGAAGATAGGTGATCAGATTATGGATGAGCCTGTCAAATTATATGATGATGCTATGGATGCTATCCGATATGCTACTACCTACATAAGGCAGGAGTATTATACTGATGACTCTTACTATGCGTTCTAAACAAAAACCTATCCTAATGTAATATAGTTATGAGTGATACATTAAAAGAAATAGCAGATAATCTAGGAGTGACTACAATCAATGGTAGCTACCTTAATGGCATAGCTGATTACTATGGAGTGGACCTAGCTACCTCTACTGATTTAATGAAAGATTTATTAACTGCAGTAGGAGGTGATCCATCTACATCTACTGACTATCTCCAGGACATAGTGAAAGAGTTAGGTCAAGATACTACAGTCAATGCAAATTGGATGGAGGCATGGCTACTAGCTACCACAGGTCCTGTATTTAGTGATGACAGAATCACTGAGATAGGAGATAGCAGATTCACTGAGGATAGCTTGTATGAAAGAGTAACACAATAAATAAATATATATAATGGCAAATAAAAAGATTAGTCAATTAACAGCAAAGGGTACAGCATTAGCTGCTACTGACTTAGTAGAGATTAGTGAGAGTGATGGTGCAGGTGGCTATGTAACAAAGTCAGTGACAGGTGCAAATGTAAAGAGTGGATTACAAGCTACTCTAGTAAGTGCTACTAACATAAAGACTATTAACAGTAATACTATTTTAGGTAGTGGTAATTTGGTGATAGCAGGAGGGCAGATAGTACCCGCAGTATCTAATACAATAGGTACAACTATTACAGGCTTAACTAATGCTATATCAGATTCATTCTTATTACCTGCTAATACTTTTAGTAGTAATTGTCAAATTGAACTACAATGGTATCCATCTAGGATTGTAGGTACATCAGGTACGACACAGGGATTAGTATATATCAATAGTACTAACTCACTTACAGGAGCTACTCTAGTGGCTACAGGTATTAATCTTTCAAATACAGGAGTGAGTAATATCACTTGTAGAAGAACTATACAGGTAAGGAGTAATGTAGGAACTTTAATGTCTACAACAAATCAGGCAAGTAGTGATTTTAGCACAACTCAACCAACAGAAAACTTACCATTTAACAACTCATCAGATATATATTTTCTATTTGTTATGAATAACTTAACAAATGTTTTACTACAATCTCGTAATGTAGGATATAGATTAGTAGGATATAACTTATAATAATAAAGCAATGAGCAATATAAAAACAAGCGAGGGTAAAATAACCTTTAATAAGACAGAGTATGTATTACAGAACTTTACTAATGATTCAGGTGAGTCAGTTAGCTATGCTATAGTATCAGATAGTCAAGTGCATATAGGAACTGATAAAGGGATTATATTATTTGACCTGTCATGTACTATTAATAAAGAGACATTTACTGATATTAATTTATTTACTGCAGCACTTTACTAACACCTAGATAAGATGGCTACTACTATAATAGCACAGCCTCAGGTACTGATGCCTGCTTACAATCCTATTAAGTATATCATAGATAATACTAATAAGAATGAGCCTGGCTTTAGATATATCTTCACCATCTATCCTGCTGCAGGATCTCACATCCCTGCAAATGTAGTAGCTCAATATAGAGTGCTACCTGTATTCAGTACAGGCTATGGTGAGCAGGATATAAGTAGGCTAATGCAATCATTAGTGACATGGAACTTTGCACCAGGTCAAGTCAATGAGTCATGGTATCTATATGATATAGACTTAGGGTATGAGTTTATAGATAACATAGATTATACCTCAGCTCTTACAATAGATGGATTGAATACTAACATCGCTTATACAGCTCATGGCTTTCAAGTAGGTGATCAGGTAGTAATAGTGCAGGCAGATGGTGGAGTAGCTAATCCTGCACTTGAGGGATTACATACTGTAATATATGCTGCTGCTAATGACTTTACTGTCAATGTACTTTGGACTACTATTGGTGATCCTGATATTAATGGTAATGTAAGCTATGCTGATCAGAGAAAGACTCAAGTATTAGATGATGAGCTTATAGAGGACCAGGAGGTATTTAATGGAGCTTATAGCTTAGGCATCTATGCTCAGGGATCATTCCCATCTGCAGCATATTTAGGCACACTAGATCCTAGCTATGCACTAACATCTCTCACTAATCCAAATGACTCATTTGCTGTAGCTGCATCTATTACAGATAATATCTTCTATCTGATGTGCAGGGTATATAGTGGAGTAGAGTACATATTGCAGTATTATGATAGTCAAGGCAATGCGATAGGACAGGATAGCCCTTATAATCCTACAGATGGTTTATATAATTTCCCTGTTAATACAGCTACTCATTCTATTACTGAGGATTTCTATATAACAATTAAAGCTAATGATGTAGCAGGTACTGAGTTTGAATACTACTTTAGCTATGACAATAGATGTGCTATCAATGAAGATATATTATACTACTTAGATAGAATGGGATCATGGCAATCTTTTAACTTTCAGCTAAAGACCTATGAGAAAGGACAGATAAGTAGAGAGATGTATAATCAGCATGTAGATGGACAGGTGACTGATGGTCAATGGGTGTATAGCCCTGATGCTATGGGTAGCAAAACATATAATATCAATGTATCTAATACCTTAGACTTGAATACTAATTGGATGGACCAATACAATGCTAATAGATTTCAAGAGCTACTGACATCTCCTCAAGTATTCTATTACAATGGCACTGACACTAGAGCTTGCACTATAGAGGCTACATCTTTTGAGAACTTTAGACAGCGAAATAAGAATCTAATTAAGCAATCAGTAACTATTAAGCTAGCTCTTAATACTCCTATCAATGGTTAGGATACAACTTAGCACAGGCTACCTAGATGTTAAAGAGGGTACATCATTCCCTCTGAACTTTAGTGTAGGGGATATCAGAGATATATCTAAGAGAACAGGTAACTTTAGTAAGACCATTACTCTAGTAGGTAATAACAATAACAATACTTTACTCAATCACTACTATGATGTAAACATTCAAGCTGGCACTTTTAATATTAATCAGCTCACTAGCTGTGATGTTATACAGGATGGTATCCCTGTTATGACTAATGCAACTCTTCAGCTCATTAACATTAAGAAGTCACAGCTCACCTCAGCCTATGAGCAGATGGTGGAGTATGAGGTATTGATTAAAGAGGATAGAGGTACATTCTTTACTGACATCTCTAATAAGTATTTGAGTGACTTAGATTTCTCAGACTTAGATCATGTAGTAGATGCACCTGCTGTAATTGCTAGCTTTAATAATACTGTAGCAGATGGCTATAAATATGTGATGCCATTTAACATAGACAATCAGTATCAATTAAATTGGTTTAAACCTGGCATCTATGCACAGACTTACTTTGATAGAATCTTTGCTAGCTCAGGATACTCATATACTTGGGATGGACTAGCAGCTGCTAACTTTGATAAGCTACTGATACCTTATAATGGTGATCAGAATATAGTAGATTGGAATGATTATAAAGTAGAGGTAGAGAATAGTGGTCAAACTTTGACTGCTACTCAGACTACTAGTGCCTCTTGGCAAGCATCTCAAGTAGGAGCTACTATGAATGTCACTACAGGATGGACTGAGATATCAGATCCTGCAGGTATATATGATGCTACCAATGGAGAGTACACTACTCCTCAATGGACTAATAATGCAGCAGGTCAATTCTATGAGTATTCAGCTAGGATTACAGGTACTGTTAGTCTTATACCTAGCAGTAACTCTACTACAAATTATATTAACTACTATGTAAAGCTAGGAGCTAGGATAGCAAATAATGGAAATTTTAGTGTAAGATGTACTCCTATATTTTTTGATGGTACAGGTAACATATCTACTCCTACTAATATAGGTAGCTTTGACAATATACTAACATTTCAAGGTGCATTTAATGCTGTAGATCAGTTAGGTATAGACTATGCAGATATACAGCTATTAGTATTAGGAGTAGATGCTGTAGCTGCTGATGTAAATGGTGAGGATATACCTGGTCCTTATGGTAACTTTGTGCCTATGTGGCAGATAGTATCCTCACCATTAGCAGGACCATTCACAGCTCCTGAGATTGAGGTAGATGTAACAACTCTAGAGCTTACTATCAGACCATCTGATAACATCCCATTGAACAGTGGTGATGTGTTTATGAATACATTTGTACCTGAGAAGATTAAGCAGTCAGATTTTATTAAGAGTGTATTTATGATGTATAATCTATATGCTACTCCTGATATTGAGAATGAGAATAACCTAATACTAATCGCTAGAGATGAGTACTATGATTCAGGTAAGGCAGTAGATTGGACCAACCTACTAATGAAAGACAAAGAGCAGTCTATTATCTTTATCCCTGAGCTTAATAATAAGAAACTAAGACTAAGCTATAAAGCAGATACTGACTCACCTAATACAGTCTATACTGATGTCACTAGAGAAATCTATGGACAAGTAGAGGTAACCTTTGAGAATGAGTATGTAAAGGATATAGATGTCAAAGAGCTTATCTTTTCACCTACACCTGTACAGCCTACAGAGTTCGGTGCATTCCTACCATTACTCAATGGTGCAGCTCCTAAGACTAATATAAGAATACTATTTGATAATGGACAGGTAACTGCTCAGGAGGCTTTTATACTTTCAAGCTATGATAACAATTTAACTACAGGTGGAGTCTATCCCTACCTCTCACACTTTGGAGGAGCTGATCCATTCAATCCTACCTTTGATATTAACTTTGCACCTTGTCAATACTATTACTATCAGGTAACTCAGAACACTAATAACAATCTATACAATAGTTATTGGAGGAGAACAGTAGCACAGATAAATGGAGGTAAGCTATTGACTGCCTACTTTTATCTTAGAGAGACTGACATCCAATACATGGAGCTGAATGATAAGATAAGGATAGACAATTCATGGTGGAGTATTAATAAGATTATAGATTATAATGCTAATGACTCAGTGCCTACCAAAGTAGAGCTGATTAGCTTAGAGACTGAGATAGATCTACCTAGCTTTGCAGGTGGACCTGATACTCCTGTAGGACCAGGTAATGGTACTCAGATTAATAGTATCATGAATACTTATAGGAGTACTACTAATGTCACTACTAATAACACTGATGCTCTAATCTTTGGCTCAGGTAACATAGTGACTGATGGAGTGAGAGGGATAGTAGTAGGAGATTATCAGGCTTTGACTAGTGATGGTATAGCTACTACTAATCTTACAGTGACTAATACTCTCAATGGTAGAGCAGTCAGTGACATCCTACCTACCTACACTAAGTACATAGCTTTGATTAGTCAGAGTAGTACTGCAGCACCTACAGTCATAGAGCTAGAGAATACAATAGGACCAATAGTATGGACTCGTACAGCAGTAGGAACTTATCTAGGTACACTAGCAGGAGTATTTACTGTAGGTAAGACTTATGCTATGATTAGTAATGTAGAGCCTAATGGTGTAGTAAGGATAGAGACAGCATTAAATTATATTCAGATAATTACTACTAACCTGCATGATCCTACTGCAGTATTGCATGACAATCACCTTAAAGATAACACCCTAGAAATCAGAGTATATGAATGAAGTAGTAATACCCCTTAAGATACAGGGCATAGCTCAGATGAAAGCTGAGTTAAGAGAATTAAAAGGTGAGTTAGCTAATGCTACTGATCCTGCACAAATGGCTGCACTTGCTCAACAGGCAGGTGTACTTACTGATAAGATTAAGGATACTAATGAGGCAGTTAAAGTATTTGCATCAGGCTCTAAGTTTGAACAGGTAAGCAATGGACTAGGAGGGATACAAAGCTCATTGATGTCATTGGACTTTGAAGAGGCAGCAGAGAAGTCTAAGGTATTTGCTACAGCATTAGGTACTATTGGTAAGGCTGATATAGCTAAATCAATAAGTGGTATCACTAGTATGTTAGGCACACTATCAAAAGCATTTATAAAGTTAGGAGTAACTATCTTAATGAATCCTATATTTTTAATAGTAGCTGCAGTAGTAGCCATTATAGCTGTAGTGGCTTTAGTACTCAAATCCTTTGGAGTCTTAGATGATGTAATGAATGCAATGATGATGCCTATCAATGCTGTTATTAATGGCTTTAAAGCACTTACAGATTGGCTAGGTATATCATCTCATGCTGCTGATGACAATGCAGAAAAAGTAAAAGCAGCTAATGAGAAAGCTGCAGCATCTTATGAGAGAACACAGAATAGTGCTATTCAATCTATAGATAGACAAATCAATGAGGCTAAGTCTTTAGGTAAAAGTACTTTTGATTTAGAGTTACAGAAAACATATATTGTACAATTTTATGCTAAGCAAAGACAAGAGGGTCTTAGACAAGAGTTAGCTGCTCAATATGCTAGAGGAGCTAATGCTAGTAAAGCTGAAATCCAGGCACTAAAAGATAAGCTAGAGGTAGAGAATCAATTAATACTAAACGCTGTATCTAGTAGGAAAGTCATGTATAATACTCAGTACATGGATGGCTTAAAGAAAGACAAAAAAGGTGATGTAAAAATTGAAGAGCCTAAGCCATTTAAAGAACCTAAACAACCTAATCCTCCTAAACAACCTAAGCAAAAAGATACAGGAGGAGAAGAGATACAGAAAGAAATTGACAAAGCTAGACAGGCTAATCTAGATGCTACACTAGATGCTATCACTGTAGAGAAAAATGCTGTAGAGGCAAAGTATGCTGAGCTAATAGCTAAGGCTGTAAAGTATAAGAAAGATACTAGTGAGCTTGAGATATTGAGAATGAATGAGATTAATAATATTAATCTAAAAGATGCTGAGGCTAAGCAGAAAGTTATAGATGAGGCTAAGGAGAAAGCTAAAGAAGATGCTGCAGCTGCTATTAAATTAGAGGATGAGAAGTACTTAGAGATTCAGAGACTTACTGCAGCTAATGAGCAGGATAAAGTTAAGCAGTTAATACTTACTGCAGATTATGAGAAAGCAGTTTTATTAGCAGCATTTGATGAGAAAGTAGCTTTATTAAAAGAGGGAGATCCATTACTAAAACAACTTAAGACTGAACTAGAGACTAGTCTAGCTGATATCACTAAAGATGCTAAAGATAAAGAACTAGCTATTGTCAAAGAGACAGAGGAGAAAAAAAGAGCAGAGCAGTTAAAGACTGCAGATGCAGCTCTAGATTATGCAGGTCAATCTCTTTCAGCTATTGAGGGTATCACTAACCTGGCTATGGAGAATAAACTTAAGAAAGTTAAGAAAGGTAGTAAAGAGGAGGAGGCACTACTTAGAAAACAATTCCAACTTAATAAGTCAATGCAGTTAGCAGGTGCAATAGTAGATGCAGGTAAAGCTATTACAGCATCCCTAGCATCCTCACCAATAGCTATAGGTCCTGTACCTAATCCTGCAGGTATAGCATCACTAGCATTTGCTGCAGTTACATCAGCAACTAACATAGCTAAGATAGCATCTACTACATTTACATCAGGTACAGCTCCTAGCACTAATACTCCTACACCATCTACTACAGCAGTAGCACCATCAGGAGGACCTAGTCTATTTGGTCAAGCTAATACAGGTAGTCAAGTGAATGCAGGAGGTGGCTCTAATAACATAACAGTGACAGCAGTAGTATCTGAGACTGAGATAACAGCATCACAGAATCATATTAATAACATACAAAATAATTCAGTATTATGATAAGCTATCAATCCATAGTAGATAAGATTGTCACATTTTATGACAATCACCTGCAAGTTAAAAAGGTAGGCTCAGACTTTAAAGAGCAAATGGTGAACTTTGCTACTAAGGATGAGAAGTATCCACTAGTATATGTAGTACCTACAGGAGTTACTCCTTATCAGAATGTCTCTATCTTTAATTTAGAGATATATTGCTTTGATATTATTCAGATGGATAGAGCTAACATCACTACTATCTTATCAGATACTCAGCAGATACTCCAGGATCTATATCTAGAATTTACATTCTCAGATGACTATGACTTTGATATAGATGGACAGCCTATCTTTATACCATTGAATAATGATCTATTAGACTATGCTGCAGGGTGGCAGATGAATTTATCAGTAGTGATTCCATCATGGACCAACTGTCCTATCCCTAAAAAAATATATACAGCTTATAGTCAGGCGATAGATCCTGAAACTTTTAATTCAAACAGTATAATTTTCTTTTGTAATGGAGTACAGTGGGATGTTCAAACAGGTCTTTATTCAGGTAATATGTTTGATTTTGTAGCTATGTGTAATGCTAATGCTCAAGACTCTGACTTTACTCAATACGGTACATACTTTGATAATGGAGATAACAGGGTAAGATTAGAGATGCCTTATCATGTGTATAATACTTTTTGTCCTAATGGAGAAGTGACTATGCAAATAGAACAAATTTAATACTTAGTATAATATAGTTATGGCATATAACATTAAGTACAGGATGAGAAATAGGATGGCTAACATCCTTAAGAAAGTTATTAGAGAGAATGGTCTAGTAGATACAGGTACTCTAGTAGACTCAGTACGAATCAATGCAGAGATAACAGATAAGTCAAATCTTAGAATACAAATTCTTGCAGCTTATTACTTTGGCTTTCTTAATAATGGCACTATTAGTATAGCACCTTATGATCTAGTCTATAAATTTAATGTAGCATTATATGATGCAGATATATACTCTGAAATCTTTGCAGAGTACACTGAATACTTACTGAATACTTATCCTATCTTAGATGCTGTTAATATAGTAGAAAGAGGTCAGGATGTATTCTTTGATTTCTTACCTTTATTCGGTGACTTTACAGGTACATTAGATTACTAGTCTAAAGTTTTTTTCATTCCTAAGATATTAAAGACTAACACTACAGGCATCTCTAAGATACTATTGAACTTACTTAAGTCATCATTGCATAGAGCCATGATAGTAGATTCCCATGCGAACTTTTGCTTTTGCTGTTCTCTCTTCTGCTCTTTGATCTCATCAGCATCCTCAAGCACCTCGTCATCAGGTACTACATCTGATAGTAGATTAGTGTAGGTATTAGTAAAGTTCTCTCTATACTTTAGATACTCAGGTATCAATCCATAAACATCAGTGATAGGGTAATCTAAATACCAATCTAATCTATCTCTAGGGCTATAGTCATAAGGCTCTATAATGTCATCACCATAAACATTCTTAGATGTCCTCCTGTACAGTAATGCTAAGATATGGCAGAAATGGTCTAGGTAGTTATTAGAGAAGTAATGCTCTAGGTCTATAAACTCACCTAGTGATAGTTTAGAATAAGGCTTAAGCACATACTTATCTATCTTATTCTTATACCTCCTAGATGGCTCTGACTGTATCCATTTAATCTGCTCAGTCAATTTACCTAGCTCATCTATATCTAGGTCCTCAAAGTCAGAGATATTGCTATCTGTTAAAGCAGAAAGTACATCAATCTGATAGTTAAACATTCCATCCTCACTGCTCAGACTCCTCAGCTCCAGGAACTGAGATACTGATATCTGACTCCACTGCTTTGGTAGTTTGTGATTGTGCATGGCTAGTGATTTTGTTAGTTACAAAGGTAAGGTAAGGGATAGAGATATCTGCTTTGAGCTTGCTGAATAGTTTAGCTTTGTGCTTAAGATGTGCAGGATCATAATGCTCAGTATTGGATAGGTCAGTTCGTTTGAACATAAGAGCCATAATGTCTGATATATATTCTTTATTATCTTTCTTAACAATCTTTTCAACAATCCTACTATCTTTCACTGAGAGCTTCATCTCAGCCTTATAAGTATATCCCTCTAGCTCTATCTCTTCTACTGTATCTTTATGAGTATAGTTATTATTATTAAACTCCTTAACATTAGCTAAGAACAGGTCAAAGTCCACATCCATCTCATCCTCTGTAATGCCTAAGTACTCAAAGACTTTACAGTGTTTCTCAAGAGTATCATACTCTTCATTATTATGGATAGCAGATATCTTTTGGAACTGCTCTAATGTTAATTCATCCATCTTAGATGGGATTTCTTTGCCGAATAATTCTATCATAGTTTTAATTTTTGAACAAATATAAAAAAAATATAATATAGTTATGACAAAAGATATACCAATCTATAAAATAACAATAGATCCTGAGTATTCAGATGGTGAAGAGTTAGGTATAGAGCAGATAGCTTTCACCTCAACTCCTGCTATTGTTACTAAAGGGATGGCATTTAGTGAGAACAAAAAATTGTTTTTCTCAGATGACTTGAAGTATAGAGTAGTAGCTCCTGCCATGATACCTATGGAGATATATAGGAATGATGAGAATGATGAGGAGTATTATGTACAATTTACAGCTGAGACTATTGAGCAGATACATTCTAAATTTATGCAGGACCTATCTAATAGAAATGTCTTTAACCTAGAGCATGATACTGATAAGACAGTTCCTGCTTATGTACTTGAGGCATGGATAGTAGAAGATCCTAAGAAAGATAAAGCCTACTCAAGCTATGGTATTGAAGTACCTAAAGGCACATTAATGGTAACAGCTCAGGTAACTGATAAAGAGTACTATAATGAGCTAGTAAAGAATGAGCAGATAGGTTTCTCAATAGAGGGATTTCTAGGCTTAAAACTAAGTAATCAATTAAATAATAAATATAGTATGAAGTTACCTGATGGAGAACATCTAATCGAGGGTAAGATCTACATCGTTGTTGATGGAGAAGTTACTGAGATAAAAGATGCACCTGTTGTTGAAGAAGAAGCAATGACAGAAGAGATTGCACTAGAGACAGTAGTAGAAGAAGAAGTAGTTACAGAGACACCTGCCACAGAAGAGATGGCTATAGATCCTGCTGCTGATGCTGAAGCTATACTAGCTATAGTACAACCTGTAATTGATGAGCAAATCAATGCTATTATAGCAATGATAGCTGATTTAAGAAATCACATGGAGGAAGTAATGTCTGAAGGTGAGGAAGTGGTAGAAGTAGAAGCTACTAAATTATCACAGCATGATAAATTTAGTATGGTAAGTAAATTTTTAAACAATAACTAATAAATAAAAAACAAAAAAAATGAGTAGAAAATTAAAATTTGACTTGGACATTGATGCATCTGCATTATTACAAGCTAACAGTGAGGCATTTTATAGCCGAGCTTATTTGAATGAGGAAGTAGTAGACAACTATCGTACACTACCAGGAGTAAAGTATAAGACTAAAATCTCTAATGTAGTATTTGGTCAAGTTTTACAAGCTGAGAACTGTGGATGGAACTCTTCAACTGACGAACTTGCATCTGTAGAGATTGATGTATGTGGATTATCAGCTATGGCTGAGATTTGTCAATTCCAATTAGAGCAGTCTTTTGTATCTTTACAAATGACTAAAGGATCTAATGGTGATTTCTCTGTAGCATCTTTCATGGATTACTATTGGAATGAGATGTCTAAGACAATCGCTGAGAACATTGAGAAATTACGATGGTCAGGTGATACTGCATCAGGTACTGCTGCTTTAGCTTTATGTGATGGATATATCAAAGGATTGGTAGCTGATTCAGCTAATGTAATTGAAGTAGGTGGAGCTACACCTCCAGCTATTACTCCTGCAAATGTACTTGAGAAATTAGCTTTAGTATATGCTGCTATCCCTCCTGCTGTAATTGCTAATCAAGAAGAGTTAAGATTCTATGTATCTTCTCCTGTAGCTACTGCTTATCGTGCTGCTGTTGCTGCATCAAACACTCAGGCTAACTTAACACAAGCTCTAGACTTTACTTACTTAGGTATTAAGATGGTATTGTGTCCAGGTATGTTAAGTCTTTCTAAGATTGTTGCATCACCTCGCCAAAATTTCATTTATGCATTTGATGCTGAGGGAGATGGTAAAGCATTACGAGCTATCAATTTAGCTGATACTGTTGCTGAGCCTGTAATCAGAACTCGTGCAAATATGAAAGTAGGATTTACTCATGTTAATGGGAATGAGATTGTATTCTACAACTCTGCATCTTAATTAACTAATTTATAAATCTAAGGGAGTGAAAGCTCCCTTTACTTAAAACTTATATTATGCCTTTAGGATGCGATGCATTAGAAACGATAACAAAATCCTGTGACAACAACACAGGTGGTATTAGAAAAATATGGTTAAATGATCAGGAGAATATCACTACTGATCCTGTTGTTGCAGTAAATGGTGAGGTAACTACATTAGCTTCATCTGTAAATTATACTGAATTTGAAATCAATAGAAATACAGGTAATTATACAGAAGAGACTGCATCAGATTTAATTAATGGCTCTACATTTGTAACTCAGACTATTACTCTTATGTTTAATAGAAGAGATGCTGCTAAGTCAGAAGCTATTAATATCTTAGCTTCAGGTCAAAGATACTTAAGTGCATTAGTATTAGATGCTAATGGATTGTATTGGTACTTTGAGAACCTACAATTAACTGCTACAGGAGAAGGATCAGGCACAGCTCGTGCTGATGGATCTAAGTACAGTGTTACACTACTTGCAGAAGCTGACCACCTAGCGTGGACAATAACTGAAGCTGCTGTAAATAATAATATTTAACCTTAACACCCTAATAATTAAAGCTCTGCATATTGTAGAGCTTTTTTTTTAAACATTTTTTGACCTTAGTATAATATAGTTATATGATATACATAAAGAAAGATGAGGTCAATCAGATAATCCTTACACTCACTGAGGTAAGTACACTGCCTACTCCTTATTATTTATTTGTTTTTCAGAATGAAATGGATAAGCTGTCTGCACCTATTACATTCTACACTGCTGATCTATCAGCTTATCCTGAAAGATTCAATCAGTTTGAGCTAGATGAGCCTGTAGATTTGGAACTAGTCAAAGGACAGTATACATACAGCATCTATGAGTCAAGTACCACACCTCCAACTATTGCTAACTCTACAGGAGTAGTGATTGAAGAGGGTAGGATGGTAGTATCAGGACCAATAGTATCATCAATTTATGAGTAATTATGGCATTAAAAGACTTTTTTAAAACAGTAAAGCATGAAATAGTAGAGGGATATCAATCATTCTCTACTCCATTCCTAAAGGTAGGAGGTGCAAATCTAACTCTACCCTATGTTAATGGTAGGAATCAGACTAATGGATACATTCCCTTTGGGCAGGATAACCTATTCCCTGAGCTACTCAATCAGATATTCTATAGCAGTCCATTACATGGCTCTATTGTAGGGTATAAAGTGAATGCAGCTGTAGGTGGTGGATTTAATATAGTGGCTGATAGACTTACTCCACAGGATAAGCTAGAGCTATATACATTAGAGAGAAAATTAAACATAAAAAAGGTAGTTCCTGCAGTAACTCAGCAACTGATACTACATAATAGAGTATATTTCAAGCTATGTTTTGATGATAAGATGAAGCTCACAAAGATAGTCAATCTATCCCCTGAGAAACTTAGAGTAAATTTAGATAGAAAGAGATACTATATCTGTGATGATTGGGCTAGTAGGATTGGAGTACAGGAGATAAGGAGATACTCACCTACCTCTAGAGATTATGAGCAACTATTTGTATATGAAGTAGAATGTATTGGACAGGATTACTATCCATTACCTCAATACACCTCAGCTCTAAACTTTGCTTTCTTATCAGGTGAACTTAGCTACTTTGCTAAAAGTAATATCCAAAATTCAGTATTTCCTAGCTTTGCTATGATGTTCCCTAAAAGACCTCAGTCTGAGGAGGAAAAGAACATGATAAGAAATACTATTGATAGATTGAAAGGTGCTGCTAATGCAGGTAAAGCTGTAGCATTCTTTGCTAATTCACAGGACCAACTGCCTAAAATAGAGTCACTACCTACCAATGGTAATGATAAACTATTCCAGGAGGCATCACAGCTGAACACTGAGCAGATTTGTTTTAGTCATACCATTGATCCTATACTTATGGGAATCCGTACTACAGGATCACTAGGTAATGGCTCAGATATTAAACAGGCTTACATCATATTTGAGAAAAATGTAGTAATGCCATTGAGAGATATGGTATCTGACATCTTTAATGAGCTGTTATTCATAGCTAAGATAGATGCAGATTTCACTATCAATAACTATCAGATAATTAACGAGGCAATAGTAGAGCTTGAGGGAGATACCTCTAAGACTAATGATGCACTTAATAGTCTATCACCTTTAGTAGCTACTAAAGTACTTGAGACTATGACAGAGAATGAGATTAGAGCCTTAGCATCACTACCTCCTGTACCTGGAGGAGATAAGAGTAAAACACAAATCGCACAAACACCTATAATCTGATGCTATACTTTATAACAGAAACTTATCTAAAGAATAACACACCCATCACAGCCAATGTAGATGTAAACAATGTTACTCCCTACCTAGCTACTCAAGCTCAGCTAAGAATCATGCCTATCTTAGGCACTACATTCTATAATGACTTACTAACTAAGTACAATGATCAGACTTTAGATCCTGATGAAGAGACATTAGTAACATTCATTCAGCCTATTATAGCATGGAGAGCAGCAGAAGATGCTGTATTTGGTCTATCATTACAGCTAAAGAATAAAGGATTGCAAACTCAATTCGGAGATAACAGTGCATCTGTAGATAGAGGTACAATAGCATTCAGTATGGAACACTATGCACAGAAAGCCTCGTTTTTTGAGCAGAGATTAATTAGATACCTACTTAAGAACAGAGCTTTGTATCCTGTATTCACTAGTGATACTAACAGAGATACTGACTTAAGACCTATGATTGATGGATGTAATTGTCTATCTAATGGAATGCTGGAGTGCAATGGTCTATGTGGAGGTGCAGGAAATAATGGTTATAACAATTCAATCTTAATATTATGAATCACTCAGGAGTATTATCAGTATTAACTTTTGGCTTTGGATATCTTTCAGGTTTCTCTTTGCTATTTGCTGATCAGTTACATTTTAATTTATTAGGATGCTTACTAATATCCTACTTTACTTTTTTACTAGTATCTGAAATTGAAGAGAAAAAATGAAAGCACAATTATCCCTACTACTAATATCTATACAATCAGAACTATTGACACTTATATCTATTTGCTTTGCATTCTTTTTACCAATAAGTGGCATCCTATTAATGATTGGAGTACTAATAGTCATAGATACTTTTACAGGTATTTGGAAAGCTAAGAAATTAAAAGAGAAAATAACTAGCAGAAAGCTCTCAAGTATAATCAGCAAGCTAGCACTCTATGAGGTTACTGTGATTATGTTCTTTTTGATAGATAAATTCATACTAAATGATATCATACTTACATTCTTTAGTGTACCATTCATGCTTACTAAAGTAGTGGCATTGGTCCTAGCTAGTATAGAGGTGATGAGTATCAATGAGAATTATAAGATAGTAAAAGGTATAGACCTATGGCAGTCAATGAAACTATTATTTGCTAGAGCTAAGGATATTAATGATGACATTAAAAAGATAAAGAAATGACATACACTAGAGAACAGATAGAGGCAGCTGTAAAAGCTAAAGGATATGTATATTTTGCAGGTGCTAAAGACTATGATGTTAATATTATAGGAGTTCGTAACTCAGAACCAGGGCAAAAAGTTACTAATTTATTTGATGACAAAATAACTATATCCTATAGAGTAGATGGTCAATGGCACTACCATGAGTGGGATGCTACTACTGAGCCAGGTAAAAAAGGAGTTATGCAATTCCATAATGCTAAGGGAGTGGCTAGACTTGTACCTAATCAATATAGAGGAGTATATGCTGTATCTATGCATCAGGGTAAATATCAGGCAGTATGTCAAAGATTAGGAGATGTAACTGTATGGAGAGATAAAAATAAAAACATGACTTTTGATGAGGTTGAAACAGATACAGGTATGTTCGGAATCAATATCCATAAAGCAGGTACAGTATCTAGCTTTGTAGAAAATTGGTCAGAGGGCTGTCAGGTATTTAAAAGAGTAAAAGATTTTAATGAGTTTATGGTAATAGCTAATAGAGCTAAAGATATACATGGTAATCACTTTACTTATACCTTAATAGAATCAAATGATATTTAGACTTAGTGTAATTATCTTACTGCTTAGCTCATGCTCTGCACAATACCATCTTAATAAAGCTATTAAGAAAGGATATAAATGTGAAGAGACAGGTGATACTATCAGAATCACTACACTAGATTCTATCCCTGTTATAATTAATGATACTATAGTATGGGAAAAAATTATTAATACTAAGGATACTATCATTAAGTATAATACAGTCTATGTACCTAAGACTAGACTAGATAAGAAAATAGAATATAGACTAAAAGTAAAGACTATCTATAAAGATAGATTAGTATATAAATATAAGTATAGAGCTGAGGGACAAAAGGCAAAGTCTGAGGTAAAAAAAGTTAAGGCTCAAAGACCTAGACCTAATGGCAATCTTAGTCTATTATTTGTAGGGGTAGGCATAGGTCTACTATTATCATATCTCTTTAAATTTGCTAGAGAGAGATATTTGTTCTAAGTTTACACCACTTATGGTAAGAAAAAGACTGTTTTTTGACATTGAGACATCATTCAATGTTGGTATATTTTGGCGATCAGGATATAACCTCACTATCAATCCAGGTGACATCATTCATGAGAGAGCTATTATCTGCATCTGCTATAAATGGGAGTCAGAGGATGATGTACAGTTCCTAACTTGGGATAAAAAGCAATCTGATAAGGCAATGATTAAAGCATTCCTTAAAGTTATGGCTCAAGCTGATGAAATTGTAGCTCATAATGGGGATAGATTTGACCTCAAATGGCTACGCACAAGAGCTCTATTACATGGTATTGATGTTATGCCCTCACCTAAGACTATAGATACTCTTAAATGGGCTAGAAAGTACTTTAATTTTAACTCAAATAAATTAGACTATATAGCTAAGTATTTAGGGGTAGGTCAAAAAATGGATACAGGAGGACTAGACCTGTGGAAAGATATTGTATTTAAGAAAGATCAGCAGGCAATGGATAAGATGGTGGAGTATTGTAAAATGGATGTCACTGTACTAGAAGCTGTATTCAATAAACTCAATTCCTACACTACTCCTGCTACTCATTATGCTGTAATGGAGGGAGATGAGAAGTACTGCTGTCCTGAATGCACTAACTATAATGTGAGGTATAATAAACAGGTAGTAACTGCAGGAGGCACTATCCATCATTGGATGTTATGTAAGGATTGTAGAAAGCACTATAAAATAAATAATAAAACTTACATAGAGTATTTGAAATTCAAATATAAACATTAACTTTGCATAGTTCCATAGTGTAGAAAGCAGTTGTAAGCTCCCCAGCACGCAGCTGCTTTTTTTACTTTACAGATAATGCTAAGTAAAGTTTACAAATAACGATACTTTTGTAAGATATAGTTTAAATTATCGGTAAAAATAAGACTAACTTTAGATTATGTCCCGTTTTTTAATTAATAAACTAGACTTTTTAAGGCTATAACCTTAATAATAGCAAAGTTTTTAAGGCTATAACCTGTAGCAATTCTCTCCAAGTTAGTAAGTTTCGCTGATTGCAGTCGCAATTTGCGACCTCAGTTATATGCTTTACCTTTACTCTTATACATTATAAGTAAAAATTGCCCTCGTTATGTGTTTAAGGGTGTAATTTGCCCTTAATTATATGTTTTACCTTACAACATAGGGACAATTTGTCCCCTAGTCTTATTTAGAATGATTATAAATTACACTTTTTTATTGCAGATATAAAACTTTATACTATCTTTGGCGTATAGTTATTAACAATTAAAACTTTTACACATGGACAAAGAGCAAATTTTAAAGATTATTTTTACTGAGGAGGCATCACTGTATGACCAGGCTAATGAAATGAGAAATGAATTTGGGCGAGCTGATGAGGCTACTAAACGAGCTTATTCTAAATGGTATGCAATTACTAACCTAATAGATAGAATCAATGAAGAGATTAATTAAATACTTTACTCCTGTAGGAGTAGAAGAGAAAGCATTTGCTAAGACATTAATAGTAGTAGTTACTGCTATCATATCAATCGTATTTTTATTTCCACTTTTATCTTTTATATTATGAACTTTATAGACCTATACAAAAATGGCAATCAATACATTTCTAATTGGAAAACTGACTATGATAGTGATGTATACATAGCAGGCACTATTGAGCCATTTACCTACAATGCATCAGAGACTGATGACGAATATATGTCCCTGTTTATTTTAAGTGATGCAAATCTTAAGCTACTTAAATCTAAGATATGAGACAGTCACCTACATTCAGTGCTATTCTAAGATTTTGGACTAGCAGAAGATTTGCAGATGAGGTAAGAGGTGGATTTAATCTGCCTCTTTACCTGAGATATTTAGAAATCATAAATAATAAAAACAATGAGAAAATATAAGGATGCATTTATAGGTCTAGTAATAGGCTTAATAATTGGAATGTCAATATCAATCTACAGGCTTAAAGAATGCCAGGAGCAGAATGATATAATTAAGGACTTAATAATAGAATCACCATGACTGAGTTTACACAGCTAGCTATTGAGGTCCAGGATGCTATAGCTAATGGTGATTATACTCACCAAAAATACCTGAGATTCAGAGAGTGGTACTTTCAGAGTTATGAGGGCAGTAAGAGAAATGCTGCTAGAGATTTTAGGATGTTTGATTTAATGTATGGCTTAGATGTGCCAATTAAAAATGATACCAATGAAGATATATAAAGTAGTGTTTAAGACCTTTGACTATTGGGGAGGTCCTATAAAGTTAGTGACTAGGATAGTAGAGGCTTATGATGCTGATCATGTTAAGCAGCTCATTCAGAAAAATGATGACTTAATTATATTAATTGAGGAGATATGAAAAAATTATTTAAATATTTACAATGGCTACAGAAAGAGAAAATAAAGGCAATGATATATTGTCAAAGAGGATTTTGAATGATATCATAAGACAAAGGTATCCATTTGAGCCTACTAAAAAGATAGCAGATGACTTAGGACTTAGTGAGTCATCAGTTTATAATAGAGCCTTTGCTATGGGTATTAAGAAAGATCCTGTATACTTAAGGTCTACTCAATATCCTCCAGGATATCTAGGTGGTAAAGCTACTCAATTTCAGAAAGGTAGTGTACCTGCTAACAAAGGACAAAAAATGTCCAAAGATTTGTATGAGAAAGTGGCTAAGACTATGTTTAAGAAAGGCTCTAAGCCTGTAAACACTCAACCTATAGGCACTATCCATCAGAGAAGAGATACAGGAGGTAAGATGTATCAGTATATTAAGATAGCAGATTGTAAGTGGCAGCTGCTCAATAGATATACTTGGGAGCAGCACAATGGACCAATACCTAAAGGAATGGTGGTAGTGTATAAGGATGGTAATTATCTAAATAATGATATTACTAATCTGCTAATGATTACTAAAAAAGAAAATATGGCTAGAAATACCATACAAAGATTACCTAAAGAATTACAGCAGGTGATGAGATTAAAATGTAAACTAATAAAAAAAATAAACAATGGCACACAACAAACTAAGTGATCTAAGAGATCACATCTTCATGGCTCTCGAGAGATTGAGTGATGAAACATTAACAACAGACCAGGTGAATGTGGAGGTAGATAAAGCTAAGGCAATATCTCAGCTTGCAGGAACTCTAATCCAATCTGCTAAGGTAGAGATAGATTTCATTAATGCTACAGGTGTAATGGAGTCTCAATCGGATCTATTTAAGTCAGTAACTCAAACTAAATTATTATGACAGCAGTACAACAGGTGTTTAGTGACTTAGAGAAGTTACAGCCTCATCTATTCAATATGCATTCTGTAGAGGGTAGAGAATTTGTGAAACACTTTCATAAGTATTTGGATATTGAAAAGCAACAGATGATGCAATGCTATGAAGAAGGTTACAATAGTGTAGTAAAATTAATTGAAGATGCAACACAAAGAAATTTTAACCTTTAAATCAGAGCAATGAAACAGACAGCAGTAGAATATATTCAGGAAAAATTACAAGGTTATGGATTTGATTTTGGATATGTAATTGAACAAGCCAAAGAAATGGAGAAAGAGCAGATGATTGAATTATGGAATATAGCAGTAACTTGTGAATCATTTGAACAATACTACAACGAAACCTTTAAATCAGAATAAGATGTATAAGATGGATAAAAAACAATATTTACATGAAGTAGGTCAGAATTTAGCCGACCTATTTTACAATCAAAAGAATATAAATATGAAACACACCGCAGTAGAATGGTTGATTGGTAGATTTCATTATGAAGGATTTATTGGTACTTATTGCAGTGAAGAGCAAATAAAATCTAAAAGACAAATAATGATTGAAATAATTGAACAAGCCAAAGAAATGGAGAAAGAGCAGATAAAGGATGCTTGGTTAAATTCATTAACTAAAGGTGATTTTAATTCAGCAGATGAATACTATAATCAAACATATAAATCAAAACAATGACAGAACTAAAATTTTTAAAAGAACAAATTATAAAGTATAAACTAGCTACCAACTCTAGAAATAGAGCATATGTCTATAAGAGATACTATGTAATGTACAGGCTAAACAAATGTAAGGTCTCACTTACTCAAATAGGTAAGATGCTAAATAGACATCATGCTACTGTTATTCATGGGATCAGAATGCATAGAAGATGGTCTAGGATGCAGGATAAAGTATATCTCCATGAGATAGAGCCATTAGTGCAAGCTGCTATTAATAATGATTATGAGGATAAGTACAAAGTTTCGGCAATAGAGAACTTTAATTACATCAATGTGAGGATTCAGATGCCATGGGAGTATGATAAGGTCCAACAATTTAAAGAATATATGACAGCTAAAGAACTAGCTGAAATAATTTAAAGCTCTTAGGAGCTTTTTTTGTGCTGTATAATTCCTTTACTGATATTGACTTGTAGAGAATTAGCACAAAAGTACAATTCACATCCCTATACTCTATATATTATATATTTTTATTTACAATATATTTTTAATAAAAAAAAAATTTATTTTCATATTGGGGGGTGAACAGTTTTTGAAAAAAAAAAGTGTTTTTTCGTTCTAATCTTCTACAGCCCAATAACAATAGGAGTTTATACAGCACAAATAATAGCACAAAACAGCACAAAAAAATTATTTTTGCACTTTAGTATCAATTATAAATTAATTTATTACATTTGTCACATAATATAATCGCCATGACAAAAACATTAGAGAGTATAAATCCCTGCAAATCTCCTGGCGGTTATGTTAGCAGGGACTCTCACCTTTATTTATACTTATGAAAGTAACTTTTTACAAATCAATTAAGGATGTATCACCTTATCAGAATAAGGATGTAGGATTCTACCTAGATCGCATTAAGAATGGCAAGTCTGAGCAGTTATGTAAGGACCTTAGATTCTCTACTGATAAAGAGGAAAGGAAATCTATTAAGATGCAACTACCTGTTGTTACCTTTGGAGGTGATTTCAGTAAAAGAAATAATGCATCTTTAAGAAAGGCATCAGGATTACTTACTTTAGACTTTGATGATGTGCAGGATATACCTGCTCTGATTGTAGAACTGAAAGCTCACAAATCTATCTTCTCCTGCTGGACATCACCATCAGG